>Ga0209161_10000157_pt1 | contig 51451 bp, 37 predicted proteins | sample GraSoiAngelo_155_FD_186169 | JGI IMG/M metagenome (GOLD analysis project Ga0209161, IMG submission 186169) | Grasslands soil microbial communities from the Angelo Coastal Reserve, California, USA - 14_1009_13_30cm (SPAdes) (version 2) | ecosystem: Environmental > Terrestrial > Soil > Grasslands... | reverse complement strand
TCAAGGTGCGCAGAGCACGCAGACATCGAAGAATGTGACGGTGACGCCGCCCAACCAGCCGCCAACGGCGAACTTTACGTTCAGCTGCTCGGCGCTGGCCTGCAACTTCACGAGCACGAGTAGCGATCCCGATGGCACGATCGCGAGCTACAGCTGGGCGTTTGGTGATGGCGCAACATCGACGTTGCAGAATCCGTCGCACAGTTACGCGGCCGGTGGGACGTACACCGTCACCCTGCGGGTGACCGATAATCAAGGTGCCCAGAGCACGCTGACGTCGCAGACCGTGACGGTCACGGCCCCGAACACCGCACCGGTCGTCAACGCCGGGCCTGATGATCAAGCCGTGACAGGCTTGCTCTACTCATTCACGTGGAGCTTCAGTGACGCCAACCACAACGGGCCGTGGTCATATATGATCAAGTGGGGCGACGGGTCGACGTCGAGCGGGACGGTCACGAGCGAGGGTTCCTTTAGCGCCGGGCACACATACGTCATCGTGCTGCCGCGCAGCTTTACGATCACCGTGACGGTGACCGACGCGGCTGGCGCGTCAGGGTCCGATTCGAAGGTGGTTTCGGTTCTGTTGCTGTAGCGCCACCGCGTAGCGCCACCGCGACGGCTGCTGCTCTGAGGCGACGAACGACGCGCGACCGAGTGCTCCGCGTCGTTCGTGTTTCAGGGCATGGCCGTTGCACTTGGGACGGTCATGGTCGCGCATCACTTCACGATCGACGTCGAGGAGTACTTCCAGGTTTCGGCTCTGGAGCGGTATGTCGCGCGTAGCGACTGGGACCGTTACCCATCCCGCGTGGCGGGGCAAATGGAGCGGCTGTTGGCGCTGCTCGCGCGGCACAACGCGCGCGCGACGTGCTTTGTCGTCGGCTGGGTGGCCGAGCGCCACCCGGACTTGATTCGAACGATTGCCCGCGCGGGGCATGAGATTGCGTCCCACGGTTGGGATCATGCGCGGGTGACGAAGCTGACTCCGGTGCAATTCCGCAGCTCCGTGCGGCGTTCGAAGCGGGTGCTCGAGGATATCACGGGCGCCCCGGTCGTGGGATTTCGTGCGCCGAGTTTCTCGATCGTGGCTGGGAGGGAATGGGCCCTCGACATCCTGCTCGAGGAGGGGTACGGCTACGACTCGAGTCTGTTTCCAATCCGCCGTCCCGGATATGGTTATCCAACGGGGCCGTCGGATCCACATTTTCTCGAGCGTTCCGCCGGCCGGCTCGCGGAGATTCCCCCAGCGACGCTGCGCTGGGCCGGCATGCGGCTTCCCGCCGCTGGCGGCGGCTACTTCCGCCTTCTGCCGTACGGCGTGGTGCGCGCGGCCCTGCGGCAATGCGAGCGCCGGCACGTGCCGGGCACGTTCTATATCCATCCGTGGGAGATCGATCCGGAGCAACCCCGCGTCGATGTCTCCTGGCTCACGCGCGCGCGGCACTATCGTGGGCTCCACGGTACCGTGCCGCGCCTCGAGCGCCTGTTGACCGAATTCCGGTTCGTGCCGATCCGCGAAACCATGTTGGCGCTGCGGCGGCGCTCGAGCCGCCCGATCCGTATCTACAAGAGATCCGCGTGAGCGACCCGCGACCCCAGCTCGAACTGGTAACGCTCAACGGTGACGCGCGCGCGTGGGACGAATTTGTGACACGCGCTGAGGGCAGCAGCTTCTGTCACCTGAGTGGTTGGCGTCAGATCCTCAGCGATACGCTCGGCGCGGAGTGTCTGTACTGGGCGGCCGCGGACGCCGATGGCGGGTGGCAGGGCATTCTGCCGCTCGTGCGCGTGCGGAGTCGGATCTTTGGCCACTACCTCGTGTCGTTGCCATTTCTGAACGACGGGGGCCCTCTTGGATCGCAGGCCGCACGCAATCGCCTCGTGGTGGAGGCCGTCGCGGAGTCCCGTCGCGCCGGCGCGGATCTGCTCGAGCTCCGCACGCGCGATCCGTGTGGCCTCGATCTTCCGGTCTCGTCAAGAAAGATCACCGTTCTCCTTTCGCTCCCCACCGACGACGACACCTTGTTCAAGTCGTTCCCCGCCAAGCTGCGCAGTCAGATTCGCCGCCCGATGAAAGAGGGCCTGACCGCGCGCTTCGGTCCCGAGCAGCGTGAGCCGTTCCACGAAGTGTTCGCGCGAACGATGCGGGACCTCGGCACACCGGTGTTGCCACGACGGTTCTTCGAGCGCGTGGCGAGCATGTTTCCCGACCTCGTCGAGTTCGGCGTCGTCTATCGCGGAGCACAGCCCGTCGCCGGCGGGTGCGGCTTTCTCTGGCGTGAGGAGTTCGAGATGACGTGGGCCGGGTCGCTACGGGAGTCACGCCAAGTGTCGGCCAACATGCTTCTGTACTGGGCGTTCATGCAGCGCGCGATCCTGCGGCGCGCCCGGGTGTTCAACTTTGGCCGCTGCACGCCCGGGGGCGGCACACATCGCTTCAAGAGTCAGTGGGGTGGTACCGACGTGCCGCTCGCATGGCATCAGTACTCGACGGCCAACGTCCAGGCCACGCCTTCACCAAACGATGCGGCCTACGCCTGGGGTCCGCGGCTGTGGCGGCACTTGCCGCTCTTCATCGCCAACCGTCTCGGTCCGCGCGTCGTGCGCTTTCTGCCGTGAGCGCCTGGCGCTACCAGGCCCCGGCGAGCTCGCCGCTCTCCGCCGGTGCCGTGCTGGCCGGACTGGGCGCGGTCGTGCGAAACGGGAAGGCCAGAGCCGAGAGCGAAACCCGAGTCGTCGAGCTCCTGAGCGCCCGGTATGCGCCGCGCGATGTCGTGCTCACCGAGAGCGGCACCACGGCGCTCAGCGCGGCGCTCCTCGGCGTCCTGCAGGATCGGCCCGGCGCGCCGATCGCCCTCCCCGCGTACGCATGCTACGACGTCGCCACGGCGGCCGATGGTGCCGATGCCCGCGTGCTGCTCTACGACCTCGACCCGCATACGCTCGCCCCCGACATGGCGCAGCTGCGTGCCGCGCTCCGACAAGGCGCGGCAGCCGTTGTCATCGTCCACGCCTATGGCTATCCGGTCGACGTCGGCGAAGTGCGGCGCCTTGCGCATGAAACGGGTGCCCTGACGATCGAAGACGCGGCGCAAGCTGCCGGCGCGAACCTGAATGGCCGCGCGGCCGGCACTACCGCGTCACTTGCGGTGCTGAGCTTTGGTCGAGGCAAGGGTCTGACCGGCGGCAGCGGCGGTGCGGTGCTGGCTCACGACGACGCAGGTGCCCGGATCGTGGAGCGTGTGCGAGGCCTCCTGGACGCGCCGCGACGTGGCTGGCCCGAGCTCCTCAACATCGCCGCGCAGCTCATTTTTCAGCGCCCAGGTTTGTACGCGCTTCCCGCCGCCGTGCCGTTTCTACATCTGGGCGAAACGATCTATCGCAAGCCACAGCCCATGCGTCGAGTGACGAATGTGTCGGGTCGAGTCGTGGCTGCCACGTGGCGCTTGGCGGAATGCGAGGCCGGCATCAGGCGGCGCAACGCAGAGCGGCTCCTGGCGGCCCTGCGGTGGGAACCGGGCTTCGAAACGGTCAATGCGCTCGGAGCAGCACAGCCCGGGTATCTCCGGCTGCCGGTGCTAGCGTCACCGGCGGCTCGGCGCTCGGTTGACCAACCGGCGGCACGCCGGTTGGGGGTCATGCCCGGTTATCCCCAACCGCTCTGTGAGCTCCCGAGCTTCGGCGCGCGTTGCATGAACCGGGATGCCGGGTTTCCGGGAAGCCGGTTGCTCGCCGAACGGTTGTGTACGCTACCGACCCACGGACGCCTGGGGACTCGGGATCTCGAGCGACTCGAAGCGTGGATTCGGACTGTGGGCCGATGATCGCGGGCGAATGCCGGCGGCCCAACCGGCGAACGCCGGCGGCGAGATAGACGCCGGGACGTTGACCCGGCGCAGCGCGTATGCGTCGATCCCTGCGCTGTTCAGCCCGTAATCGAGCGTGACGGCTCCCCTGTAGCCGGACCTGCGCACCGCCTGGCGCACGCGCTCGTCCCAGATCCCGTACGGGTAGGAGAAGAACTCCGGGCGCTTTCCCGTGTGCTCCTCTATGACGTCGCGCGACCGCCCGATCTCGTGTGCGAGGTCGGCATCGGCCAGCCGGGTGAGAGTTCGATGCGTCAAGGTGTGAGCGCCTAGATCGAGCCCGGCCACGCCCTCCAGCGCGACGACCGACCAGTCGACCGGGAGATGCGTGCTCGGGACATCAGCAAGCGCATCGGCGCGCGCGTCCCTCATGATGACCACGCGATCACCCCCCAAAGCAAGCAGCCGGTGGTCCCTCATCGCCGGTGTGTCTTCAGGGACGACAGCGGGGTGATCCCACCAGAACAGGGCGGGACGATCCGGCGCACGACCAACGATGAACATCGTGGCGGGTAGGTCTAGCTCCCGCAGGAGCGGCCAGGCAAACGTGAACGCGCCGGCATAGCCGTCATCGAACGTGATCGCGGCCAGACCACGAACCGACCGCCCGTTCTCGAGGCGATCCACGAGTTCGCGCAGCGACACGACGCTGTAATGGTCCTTGAGCCAGTAGACTTGCGCCGTGAACCGTTCCACGGGCAGGTGGAGCCCGGGGTCGCCGAACAGCGGCAAACGGTTCGGGCGCGGAACCACGTTGTGATAGCACAGGACCAGCGCCCCCTGACGGAGACGACGCGCGAGGGTCGTTATCCCGGCGGCGTGCAGCGTTCCGTAGTAGAGCTTCCCGAGCATGGCGCCCTAACGACTCGAGCCGTTGAGCGCCGGCGCGTAGAGCGACTCATAGCGCGCGGCCATCTTCGCGACATCGAACTCAGCGAGCGCTCGCGCATGTGCGCGTGTGCCGAGGGTGCGCGCCAGCTCCGCGTCGCTCAAGAGGCGCTCGATGGCACCGGCCAGCTCGTCAGGGCGACCCGGTTTGACGAGCAGGCCTGCTCCGCCGTCCGCCAGGGCCCCTGGCACCTCACCGACGCGCGTGGCCACGATGGGGAGGCCGGCAAACATGGCCTCGAGCAGCGCCAGCGGCAGTCCCTCACTGAGTGACGGCAGCACGAAGGCGTCAGCGGACGCGAGGAGCTCGGCGATGTCGCCGCGCAGGCCGAGCAAATGCACGCGGTCGCTGACCCTGCGGTCCCTTGCGTCGCGGCTCAGCGCATCGGCCAGCTCGCCGCGTCCGGCGATGGCGAGGTGCAGGGAAGGGTGGCGGGCAGCCAGGTGTCCTACGGCCGCAACGAGATCACGGTGGCCCTTGACCGGGTACAGGTTTCCGACCGCGAGGAGGAGATGATCGCCAGGCCTCAAACCCAGCTGGTCACGTACGCCGTTTCGCGCGGCACTGCGGGGCCGGATCCCGTTCGGCACAACGGTGACCTTCCGGCGACCGAGCCACAAGTCGCGCTGGAGCGATTCGGCGAGCGCGCGTGAGACAGCGGTGACCGCGACGCTCGACCGCGCCGCCCAGCGCAACGCGAGACGGCGCCGCCACCGCCCGGCGTAGTAGCGACTGCCGTGCATCGTGATGACGTGCGGGACGCGAGCGAGGCGCGCAGCCCACGCGCCATAAAACGCCATCGTGAATTCGTGACTGTGCGCAAGCGCGACGTTGTGCCGCCGGAAGGCGGCTGCGAGATCGCGGGCGAACCGCGGAGAAAAGGGACGGTCGAGCCGGATGTATTCGATGGGCACCCCCAAGCCCGCCAATTCCGCCTCGAGCCAACCTTCCAGACGCGCCGGCACAAATGCGATTCCCGGATAGCCCGCGCCCTGGAGCTCGCTCGCCAACGACGCGAGCATGCGCTCGGCGCCACCAGGGCCGTCGGTCTCGATCAGGTGCGCGAGGCGCCGGCCGGGAATGGGAGTGGCCGCCGCTAACATGCGACGCGCTCCCGTCTGCTCATCATCCCGGCGGGGATGAGTGGCAGGCGTTCACTGACGAGTTCCGTGAGGCGAGCGATCTGGCGTTCGGGTGTGAAGCGTTTCTCGACGTCTGCTCTGGCGTTTGCGCCAATGCGATCGGCGGCGACGCGATCCCGGAGCAGCGAGCCAATCGCATCTGCCAGCCGTTGGACGTCCCCTGGTGGCACGAGCAAGCCCGTCGCTCCTTGCTGGATAATCTCCGGGATTCCACCGACCGCCGTCGCGACGACCGGCTTGCCGCGCGCCATCGCCTCCAGTGCTGCCAGTCCGAACGCCTCTTCCCAAACGGAAGGTACCACGCACACGTCCGCTGCCTCGAGGAGGACTTCGCGATCCGCGCGGTAGCCGAGGAGACGAATGCGATCCCGCGAGGAAAGGGATTCGCGAAGCGCCTGGAGGCTGGCGAACGCTGGGCCGTCGCCCGCATAAACGAGGATCGGTCCACGCTGGAGACGATCGAATGCGCGCAGCAGGTGATCGACCCCTTTCTCGGATGTCGCCCTGCACGTGCACGCGATGACCGGCGTGGTCGCTTCCAGCCCCAACGTGCGGCGGGCAGCGCGCACGCCCTCCTCGTGCTGCGGTACGGCCACGCTGTTCCAAACTCTCGTCACGCGCCGCGCCGGAATCATCCCGACCGCGCGCTGGCGCGCGGCGACAAAGTCGCTCACCGCGATGACGCGGTCGGCGGTCAGCCCCGGGACGCGCGCGAGAATCCATTTGGCGAGGCGCCTGACGCCGCGCGGGACGCTGCGGGCTCCCGACGTATGATCGTGTACGATGACCGCGCGGACTCCGGCGGCGCGCAGCACCGGATAGAACCACGAGCGGGCGGGACGATCGGTGAGGTAGAGTACGTTCACCCGCTCACGCCGGACGAATCCTATCGTTCGACGCAGCGAAGCCAGCGACTCGAGGCGTGCGTCGAGCACGACCGGCTGCGCGGGCGTGCCCCGCAGCATCCGCGGCGGCGCAGGGATCTCGGGATAGGCGACGAAGGTTCGGATGCCCCGCGGCGCGAGCCGCGTGGCGATTCCCGCGTAGAGGCCTTCGATGAAGTCCCAAGCGTATCCCGTATTGGCCGGGAAATTGGCGACACAGAGGATCGCGCCGGGCATGGCGATCTGCCGAAGGGGCAACTTCTGTGCCCCCTGGTGGTTGGCACGCATCGTGCCCAACCGACGTATGCAACCATTCCCGGAGGGCGAGTCCCTGTGGCGTCCGCGCCGCATTTGCTGCGGTCCGTCGCGGTCCTGTTCATGCTCGGTGGCTGCCTGGCCCCCGCAGATGGGTCGTCACCCGACGGTGCCAGGATCGCGATTGTCTCGGGTAACCAGCAGGGAGCGCCGCTCGGGCAGCCGCTCGCCGGGCCCTTGATCGTGGGGGTGTTCAGCGGCGGTAGGCCGATGAGAGACGCTCGCGTGGCCTGGGCGGTGGTGCGCGGCGGCGGCAAGCTGAGCGCGGACACAACGATCGCCTCCGATTCCGGCCTGTGTCAGGTCGCCTATACGGTCGGCGGCTTGAGAGGAACTGACAGCGTCCGCGCGATGCTCGTCGGCACGGCCGAGGCCGTCACGTTCGGCGTCATTGCTGGTGAAGTGCGCGGGCCCTGGCCCGGCGAACCCGCAGGATTCAAAACCATCAGCGATTGGCCGTACAACTCCATCGTCACGAGGATCGACGGGGCGGTGAGCGGCGGCGCCAACGTCTGGAATCAATCGCCGGGGACTGGGCGGGCCGCGGTCATTCCTGATTCCAGCGCCCCCTTCTCCCCGCCGAATGTCGTCGAGCTCACCTACCCCGTGGGTCTACCGAGCGGGTCGGCGCCGTGGACACTGTATTTCAATCCGCGGCCGGCAGGGCGCGAGTTCTACTCGGCGTTCTGGTGGAAAGCGAGCGCGGGTTGGCAGGGTGATCCGAGCGGAATCAACAAGATCATCTTCTGGCAGGACAAGGCGCCGGCCAGCGCCAATCTCATCATGATGATGAATAACCAGCGCCAGCGTGACTACCTGTTGACCGTGACGCTGGAATTCAATCAGGCGAGCAACGGGCAGCTCGTGAACTCGGCGGGCGCCGAGACCGTGTGGCATGTCTTCGGAAATGTCCGCGGTGGCAACTACGTGATCGTCCCAGGCACTTGGTACCGGATCGAGCTGTACTTCAAAGGCAGCACGACGCCGACATCGCAGGACGGTGTCCTGCGCTGGTGGGCGACGAAGCTCGGCGACGCGACGCCGACACAGGTCGGCGACTACACGAACGTGAACTTCGATACGGCGAATTTCATCCAGTTCAGCTTCGCCCCCACGTGGGGCGGCAACAGCGGCGTGGGCAAGCTGCGCAACGATTATTACCGGATCGACCACGTGCACCTGAGCGGACCGTGAGCAGCCTCCGATGTGTCGCGGTCGCTGGCAGCGCGGCACTCTTTCTCGTGAGCGCGCTCGGCTGCGGCTCGGGACTGCGTGCGTCATCCGCTGCAGGAGGCGATACGCTGTTCGTGGAGGACTTCGAGTCGGGCGCGCTCACCGCCTGGTCCGACGGGGTCGATCCGGCGCGGCATCACATCATCACGGATCCGAGCCAGGCGCAATCGGGGAACCGCTACCTCCAGGTGACGTACCGCGCGGGCGGGGACGGTGGCTGGCTGACGCATTTTCTCCCGTCCGGTTACGACTCGCTCTATGTGAGCTACTATGTCCGCTTTCCGTCGGCCTGGCGGGGCGGCACCAAGCTCGTCGCGCTCTACGGGTCGCGAACAGACGATCCGTGGTCCGGATTCGGAAAAGCCGCCGTGTGTCCGGGCGGGGAAGATTTCTTTGTGACCATGCTCATCGCCGAGGTCACGGGGGATCCTGGGCCGCTTCGGTTCTACTCCTACTACCCGACGATGGCGCGAGAACCTGACGGCGTCACCTGCTGGGGTCGCTACGGCGATGGGGGAGAGCACTACGTCGAACCCCTCACGATGAGTCGCGGGGTATGGCATCACGTCGAGTTTTGGGTGAAGCTCAATACGCCGGGGCACGACAACGCCTCGCAGAGCTTCTGGCTCGACAACGTCCTGCGCGGCACATGGCTCGGCTTGAGTTTCCGACGGACGTCGCGGCTCCGGCTCAACGCGGTGCAACTGACTTTCAATCGCGGCATTTCGGGTGGGCCGACGACGCAAACGCTTGACGTCGACCACGTCGTTGTCATGACGACCGGGAGCGCGCGACCACTGGATATGTGACTTCGAGCACAGGTCCCGCACACGGACGTTCGGATTTTCTTTGCTAGTCGAGCAATTCCCCATATTGCGCGCTCCTCAGCGGTGTTGCTATCGTGCCACGGTCAGATGGAGGATGCGGCCGCAACAGTGAGCCGTGCTCACTGACGGCACCTGCGCAGCGCCCTCGCAGCACAATTCGTGATAGGGAGTAGTGTCGCGGTCCTTGACGGTGCCGAATTTTTTTTTGACAGCTTCGGTCCGAACAAGGCGCGAGCGGCCGTCCAAACTCTTGCACGGCAATGTTTTGTGGAAGAAACGTGTGTGGCATGCGTCCTGCTTACGCAGGGCGTGGTTGGGCAGGGTCCGATAACAGAAGTACGACGCGCTGCTCAGAGCAAAACCGCCGAAAGGCGGTGACGCAGAGCCACGGGACTACGGCATTCGCCACGTCCGCCGGGCCGCCAGCGAGTTGACCGATACGGTCAAAGCTGGCGGCCTTTGTTTTTTGGCGGTTTGGGCAATGTAGTTCGGCAGGATCGCACCCCCTCCCTTGAGGGAGCGCGAAAAGGCAAACCCGGTGAAAACCGGGGACGCAAAGCCACGAGGCTACCGCGCGCGCCGCGCGCCACGCCAGTCGGGCTGCCGAACCTCTTAGGAGGGGTTATGCACGGTAGCAAGCGGTTTTTCTTCTTAGTGGCGACGGTGCTGCTCACGGCTTGCAACCTCAAGCCGCGCAGCGCCACCGGCGTGGACAACCAGGTCGCGCAGGTCGTCGTCTATCCCGACACACTGACGCTCGATCCTCTCCAAAGCTTTCAATTCCGCGTCTATGGCCGCACGGCAGCGGGCGACAGCGTTCCCGTGTCGGTTCGCTGGGATGCCTCCACTGGTTCGATTTCCGCGTTCGGCTTGTACACGGCGGACACGTCGGCGAATGACGCGGTGATAACGGCCACGCTTGCCAGCGCGACGGTGAGCGGTAGCTCGAATGTGAAAAAGCGCCGCGTGATCCAGGTCGTCATCAACCCCAAGAATACAAGCCTAGCAGTCGGCGGCATTCAACAGTTCGTCGCGTACGGGAAGAGGAACACGGGCGACAGCGTGAGTGTCTCCGTCACGTATTCCGCGACCGGCGGGAGCATCTCGGGCGGCGGTGCGTACACCGCCGGACAGACGCCGGGCGCCTATCGCGCGATTGCAAAGCAGAACGGTGGCTCGCTAGCCGATACGTCAGCCATTACGGTGTCGGCGGCTCCGCCGCCGCCGCCGCCGCCGCCGCCGCCACCACCACCACCACCACCACCGCCGCCACCGCCGCCGCCGCCGCCGCCGCCGCCGCCGCCACCGCCGCCGCCGCCGCCGCCGCCGCCGCCCCCGCCGCCATCGGCACCGGGGACGGTGAATGACCTCGTCGCTTCGTCACCGACGGATAGCTCCATGACGCTTTCCTTTACAGAGGTGAACGACGGGGCTGGGCAGCCGGCGAAGTATGACGTCCGCTATGCTCTTGCGCCCTTGACGTGGGGCAGCGCGACGAGTGTCGCGCGTGGCACGTGCCAAGTGCCGCTGGCCGGCACCGCTATCGGTGCACACAGGACGTGTACCGTATTGGGGCTCGCGGCCGGGACGGCCTATCAGTTCGCGCTCGTCGCGTTCCGCGGCACGCTCAACGTTGATGCAGTGTTCGGTGGGCTCTCTAATATCGCGAGCGGAACGACAACGTCGGTCACGCCGCCGCCGCCGCCGCCGCCCCCGCCCCCGCCACCGCCGCCTCCGCCCCCGGGCACATGGGCAAATGAACCCAGTGGGTTCACGGTCATTCAAGACGAGGGCTGGGAGTCGGGCTTACTCGGCAACTATCTCTTGTACGACATCTCGGCCGACAAGCCCATCACGGTCGAGAATATCACCGGCTCGCTGATCGGCGAGAGCAAGGCGCTCCAGATTGGCTACCTCCCCGGCAGCCCCGGGGGGGGCGGGACCGAAGCCAGGTGGGACATTCCGGCCGCGCAGCAGCGGTTCGAGATCTTCATCGGCTACTACGTCCAGGTGAACCCGCAGTGGCAGGGCCACATCTCGGCGATCAACAAGATGATCTTCCTGTCCGACGGGGGGAGCGGCGGGTTCTCCGCGATGTGGTACGAGATGTTCGGCTCAGGCAGCGACCCGCTCAGCCTCTACGTCGTGAATCAGAGTGGGTTCACACCGGGCGGGTTTCATGAGAACGTGACGCCGGTGAACTTCACGCGCGGCGTGTGGCACAAGGTGGAGATCTATCAGAAGCAAGGCCAGCCGGGGATCGTGCGGGTGTGGGTCGATGATGTGCTGGCGATCGATCGGTCGGACGTCGTGACGCGGAATGCGCCGATCGACGCGGTAGCGATCAGCGGGATCTGGGGTGGGGTGGGGGATACGAAGCTGCAGTTCGATTACATGCGCTTCGACCGCATCCACGTCAGCGTGCGGTAAGGCCGAGCGCTATGCCGTTCACGTTCAAGATCTCGGTCCGGTTGGCGCTCATGAAAGCGTCGCCTGTCCTGGCTCTCGCACTCTGGTGCGCGGCGTGCGAGCTGCCAGGCCGGCGCGTTACCGATCCAAACCCACCGAACGTGGTGCAGGTCGTCACGTCACCCGATACCGTCACACTCGATCCTTACCAGACCAGACAGTTCCTGGCGTACGGACGCACGCAGGCAGGGGACAGTGTCGCCGTCGCCGTCGCCTGGAGTGCCTCCGGCGGCGCCATCACGGCAGGTGGTCTCTACAGCGCGGATACGATCCCCGGTGATTATCAAGTCACGGCGACCGCGCTGAGCGCGCCGGCCACCGGTCGCTCGGCCGTTCGAAACAGGGGCAAACTGGCGCAGGTCATTTTGACTCCTTCATCGGCCGCGGTCGCACCCGGCGGCACGCAACAGTTCGCCGCGTACGCGAGGAGAACGAACGGCGACAGCGTCGCGGTGAGCGTGGTGTACTCCGCGAGCGGCGGCGCGATTTCGGCAACGGGAGTCTACACCGCGGGCCAGACGGCCGGCGCATTCCGGGTGATCGCCACGCAGAGCGGTGGCACGTTGGCCGACACTGCTGCTGTCACCGTCACGGCATCGCCCCCGCCGCCGCCACCACCGCCGCCGCCACCGCCGCCGCCGCCGCCGCCGCCGCCGCCACCGCCGCCGCCACCGCCACCGCCACCGCCACCCCCACCGCCACCGGCGGCCCCTGGGACGGTGAACGATCTATCGGTCGCGAGCGTGACGGACAGCTCAGTCACTCTGTCGTTCACGGAAGTGACCAATGGCGCCGGACAGCCGGCGAGCTATGACATCCGCCGGGCCACTGGCACGATCTCCTGGCCCTCGGCTACGTCTGTGGCGCGCGGGAGTTGCGCGGTTCCGGTGGCTGGGACGACGATCGGCGCAACGCGCAGCTGCGCGGTCCTCGGTCTGCAAGCGGCTACAGCGTATCAGTTCCAGCTCGTTGCCTTCCGCGGCACGCTAAACGTCGATGCGGTGTTCGGTGGGCTCTCTAATATCGCGAGCGGAACGACGACGTCGGTCACGCCGCCGCCTCCGCCACCACCGCCGCCGCCACCACCACCGCCGCCGCCGCCGCCGCCGCCGCCGCCACCACCGCCTCCTGGTGTGCTGCTTCAGGAGGGGTTTGAGGACGCAGCCTTCGCGGGGCGTGGCTGGTACGACAACACGACTCCCGTCCTGACGACAGCGCAGCACGTGAGCGGCACCAGCGCCCTCGAAATGCATTTCCCGCTCGGGGCGAGCGTGCCTGTGGCCGGCGGTGCGATGCGGCACCTGTTCACGGCCAGTCCGACGGTATACGTGAGCTTCTGGGTCAAGTACAGCAGCAACTGGGTTGGCTCAGGCCGGCCGTACCACCCGCATGAGGTCTACATTCTGAGCGATCAGGACGGCGACTTTGACGGTCCGTCGAACAACTGGCTTACCCTGTACGTCGAGCACAATTACCAGAACGGCGGGATCCCCCGCCTCGCCCTGCAGGACAACAAGGCGATCAACACGAGTTTCGGCACGCCGCCGATCAATCTCGTCAGTGTTACCGAGAACCGGTCTACAGGCGGCTGCAACGGCATCGTCGAGCTCAACATCGCGTCGGAATGCTTCAACATGCCGCCCTGGTATAACGACAAGCAGCTCTCGGCGCCGCAGGTCTGGTTCCAGCCCACGCCGGGCGCTGGATACAAGGGCGACTGGAACCATGTCGAAGCCTACTTCCAGATGAACTCGGTCGTGGGCGGCATCGGCGTGGCGAATGGTGTGATGCAGTACTGGTTTAATGGAATGTTGGTGATCGATCGGCATGACATTCTGTTTCGCACGGGCGCACGGCCGACGATTCAGTTCCACCAGTTCATGATTGCGCCCTACATCGGCGATGGGTCGCCGGTGGATCAGTACATGTGGGTCGATGATCTCATCGTAGCGACCGGCAGGCCTTCGGGTCCCTAGCTCCGCCTCTGCTGAGGATCAACCGTCGCCCGCTGCGAACCGGCGGGGAGCTGTCGGCCGCCCGTGAACAAGAAGGAAGTATCGCATCACTCAACTGGGAGGCCGTGAATGACGTTCAAGCACAAGCTGTCGATGCGTCTGGCACTGATCCGGGACAGGATGGTGGTGGGCCTGGTGGCCGCCGCCCTGGTGGCGGCGTGCGCGCCTGGAGACCACGCGATCAGTGGTCCTACCAAGCCAAGCTTCGCCACGATTGCCGGCAATCCGGGGACTCTCCTCTTTCAAGAACTTTTCGAAGACACCGCCTTTGGGGGGCGGGGTTGGTACGACAACACCGCCATGGTGACGACCACCGCGCAACACCTGCCGGGCAGCACGCGGGCGGCCGAGTTTCACTTCCTCGCGGGCGCGACGACGCCGACCTCAGGTGGCGCCGCGCGGCATCTGTTTCCCGCGAGCCCAACCCTGTACGTCAGCTATTGGGTGAAGTACAGCAGCAACTGGGTTGGCTCGGGCCAGCCCTACCACCCGCATGAATTCCTGGTGTTGAGCGATCAGGACGGGGACTGGGACGGTCCGTCGAACAACTGGCTCACCCTCTATATCGAGCACAGTTACCAGAACGGCGGCATCCCGCGCGTCGCCTTGCAGGACAACAAGGCGATCAACACGAGCTTCGGGGCGCCGCCGCTCAATCTCGTCGGCATCACGGAGAACCGGTCCACCGCTGGTTGCAATGGCGTCGTCGAACAGAGCATGGCCAACGAGTGCTACAACGCTCCACCCTGGTACAACGACAAGAAGGTGGATGCCGCGCAGCCGTCATTCTTGCCCACGGCGGGGCCGGGCTACAAAGCCGATTGGAACCACGTCGAGGTTTACGTCCAAATGAACTCGGTGACCGGGGGCATTGGCGCAGCCGACGGCGTGATGCAGTACTGGTTCAACGGGGCGCTGGTAATCGACCGGCACGACGTACTGTATCGTACCGGTGCTCGCCCGGCGATCCGGTTTCACCAGTTCATGATTGCTCCGTACATCGGCGACGGCTCGCCGGTGGATCAATCCATGTGGCTCGATAACCTCACGGTTGCAACCGCCCCGTTGTCGAGTTCGTCCAGCGCCGCCGTCGCCTCCATCGCGATCAGCCCGGGCTCGACGAGCGTGACCACCGGCGACACGGCTCAATTCACCGCGACGCTCAAGGACTCGGTTGGCAACGTTCTGACTGGGCCGCAAGTCACCTGGACCTCGAGCAACGCGGCAGTCGCAACGGTTGATAGCAATGGGCTCGCCACTGCGGTCGCGGCCGGCTCGGCCACGCTCAGCGCGACGAGCGGCGGCGTTACGGGCAGCGCGAGCCTCACGGCGGCGGCTCCGGCCCCCACGAATCCGGGGACTGTCGCTGATCTCGCGATCTCGGGCGCCACCGACACCTCGGTCACGCTGACGTTCACGGAAGTCAACGACGGGACGGGGCAACCGGCCAAGTATGACGTGCGGTTTGCGATCGCCCCGCTGATCTGGGGCTCCGGAGCGGCTGTCGCGCGGGGCACGTGCCAGGTACCGATAGCCGGCACCGTCATCGGCGCCCGGCGTACCTGCACAGTGCCGGGGCTCGCGGCCGCGACCGCTTACCAATTCAAGCTTGTCGCATTCCGAGGGACCCTGAACGTCGACGCCGTGTTCGGCGGGCTCTCTAACCTCGCGAGTGGCACGACAATGCCGAAGCCGGCCGTTCCCGTTGCGTCGGTGACGGTCAGTCCCGCCAGCGCCAGCGTCTACCCCGGCGATAGCATGCCGCTTGCCGCCGTGCTCAAGGACGCGTCCGGAAATGCGCTGACCGGGCGCACGGTGTCGTGGACTTCGAGCGCGCCGGCGATCGCCACAGTGAGCGCGGGAGGCCTCGTGACGGCAGCCGCCGCCGGTTCCGTGACGATCAGGGCGACGAGTGAAAACGTGAACGGCACCGCGGCTGTCAACGTGCTGACGGTTACGAACCCCCGTAAGGTCACAAACCTGGCACTCAGCGCGGTCACCGACACGTCGGTCACCCTGACATTCACCGAAGTAAATGACGGCACCGGCGAACCCGCGAGGTACGACGTCCGCTGGAAGACCGGGACGTTCGCTTGGTACTCGGCGACACAGGTCGCTCGCGGCACCTGCAACGTTCCAATGGCCGGCACGGCAATCGGGGCGCAGCGTACGTGCACCGTGCTCGGCTTGTCTCGCGGCACAGGATATGGATTCGAAGTTGTCGCGTTCCGCGGGACGCTCGACGTCGACGCGGTATTCGGTGCGCTTTCGAACGTGGTCAACGGCACGACGACGAACGGGGCAGTCGCACCGCCGCCGCCACCACCGCCGCCACCACCCCCGCCTGCGCCGCCAACGGCACCGGGGACGGTGAATGACCTCGCGGTCTCGTCAGCGACAGACAGCTCCGTGACGCTTTCCTTTACCGAGGTGAACGACGGGGCTGGGCAACCGGCGAAGTATGAGGTCCGGGCGGCCGTGGCCCCGCTGGCGTGGGGGGCGGCACCGGATGTATCGCGGGGCACGTGCCAAGTGCCGCTGGCCGGCACCGCTATCGGTGCACACAGGGCCTGTACGGTCTTGGGCCTCACCGCCGCGACGGCCTATCAGTTCGCGCTCGTCGCGTTCCGCGGCACGCTGAACGTAGATGCGGTGTTCGGAGGGCTCTCAAGCGTCGGGAGCGCGACGACGCTGACGGGTGCTGTGCCGCCGCCACCACCGCCCCCGCCCCCGGGCACATGGGCAAATGAACCCAGTGGGTTCACGGTCATTCAAGACGAGGGCTGGGAGTCGGGCTTACTCGGCAACTATCTCTTGTACGACATCTCGGCCGACAAGCCCATCACGGTCGAGAATATCACCGGCTCGCTGATCGGCGAGAGCAAGGCGCTCCAGATTGGCTACCTCCCCGGCAGCCCCGGGGGGGGCGGGACCGAAGCCAGGTGGGACATTCCGGCCGCGCAGCAGCGGTTCGAGATCTTCATCGGCTACTACGTCCAGGTGAACCCGCAGTGGCAGGGCCACATCTCGGCGATCAACAAGATGATCTTCCTGTCCGACGGGGGGAGCGGCGGGTTCTCCGCGATGTGGTACGAGATGTTCGGCTCGGGCAGCAGTCCGCTGGGTCTGTATGTGGTGAACCAGAGTGGCGGCAGCCCGGGCGGCATGCATGAGAATGTGACTCCGATCGAGTTCACCCGGGGCGTGTGGCACAAGGTGGAGATCTATCAGAAGCAGGGCCAGCCGGGGATCGTGCGGGTGTGGGTCGATGATGTGCTGGCGATCGATCGGTCGGACGTCATGACGCGGAATGCGCCGATCGACGCAGTGGCGATCAGCGGGATCTGGGGTGGGGTGGGGGATACGAAGCTGCAGTTCGATTACATGCGCTTCGACCGCATGCACGTCAGCGTGCGGTAACGGAGGAGACGGGTCCCGAAGTGAGGATCGGCTGGCGCGATGCCGCGCCAGCCGATCGTTGTTTACTGGAGCGCCACCGGGGACTTTTGCCAGAGCACGCCGTGCTTGTCGTTGGTCGACGTTGTGGCCCAGCCGACCACCGTTCCGATGCTGTTCACAGCGGTGGCGCTGTTGTTCGTACCGTCCAGCAATGGCAACAGCGTCGTCTCCCCGAGCTCCCAGACGAACGCTCGCTGGCTGGTGTTCCCGGGTCGCTGCTCTCCGACGATGGTGCCGATTTCATTCATGTCCGTCGCACCGTAATACTGATATATGGTCGTGAGCCGTGTGATCGTGCCGGCTGTCCACAGAAAGGCGCGCTTCGGATACCACGAAAAGGGATAGCTGTGGGCGACTACCATGCCCGCTTGATTAATCAGTCCGCCCTCGCTGTGAGTATCCTCGGGCAGCCTCCCGAGTCGGACCGTCTGGTCGCCATCCCAAAGCACGGCATTTAAGATAGAGCCGTAGGGGTCGTCGGGTACGGGCTCGTAGGACGCGCCAACCACTTGTCCCCGATCATTGATTGCCGCTGCCCAGCCGTCCCCGCCCAGCCCCGGTAGCTCGCGCATCACGCCATTCGCCCACAGGAAGGGACGGCCATTCGATAGACCGACGACCTGACCTAGATCATTGAGGCCGCGCACCTCGGCCGAGCCCGTGTCGCCCAGCGTACCGAGCTCCTGGGTCACTCCATCGGTCCAGAGAAACGCACGCCGGGGTTCGCCGGTGGTCGAAGAAGTCCATGCGACCTGCCCACGCGCGTTGATCAGGACCGCCGTGAATGGGCCTGAGGGACCGAGGTCCTGCATACCGCCCTCGCTCCACAGAAAGGCATGCCTCACACCTACAGCATCGAGACTCCGACCAACGACTTGGCCGTTCTCATTTATTTCGGTTGCTTCGCTCGTGTTACCGCCGAGCGTGCCGAGGTCAGTCATGACGCCCGCCTGCCAGAGGAATGCGTGGTTGGAGCCGTCGCCTGTGGCGCTCGTCCCGACGACCTGGTTCTGGGAGTTGACGTCGGCCGCTGCGGCGAATGTCCCGCCAAGCGTTCCGAGATCAGTGGCCTGGTATTGGACGTAGGGTTCAGCGATGCTCGCGTGTGGATCGGCGGGTCCAGAGGGAGCTGGTTGGCAACCGACCAGCACGGTCGCCAGCGCGACTGTCCCTGCGGCGCCGCAACAACGTAGCGCTCGTGCAAACATAGAACCTCCGCCTTTGAAGTGACTGGCACTAAGGCCAGTGGCGCTGAGGTTCGTGCGGCAGATTCTGTGCCGACTGTTGTGACTTATGGCGCGCGCTGCTCCGGGCGAATTGCTCGCGCGGTTCTGATCCATTTGCCATCGCCGAGAATGCCGAGTGCGCTCGCTGCTGCGCCGATGCGCCAGATGGCGTAGAATGGCAGAAAGGCGAACGCGCCGAGCGCGGCGGCGGGCTCGGGGTCTCGGATGAGGGCGGCGATGGTATAGACGGCGGGCCGGATGAGCGTAACCAGAAGCAATGTCCCAAGCCACCCAGCGGCGGGCGCACGAACCAGTATCGCGGCTGCCGTGGCGAGGCCCACGAGGCCGAGATGCAGCACGGGTCCCGGAGCGCTCAGCTCGGCGAGGGCGTCGAGCTTCTGCGCGAGCCCCGCGTGCCGGGACCGCACGATCGGCCAGGCATGGGTGGCAAGGACGCTCAGCTTTCCGGCCGTCCACCGGTGTCGCTGGCTCGTGCTCGCGCGCAGCGTCGCGGCCTCCTGGGCGCGAATGCGAGCCTTGGGAACCTCCTCGATCCGCACTCCGCGTGCCGTAAGGATGGCATACAGCTCCCAGTCTTCGCTCAGCGATGTCACCGTCCAGCCGACCAGCGACAACACGCGTGACCCGATGCACATGCCGGCGCTCAGCGGAACGTTGAGCCTGGCGCGTGTTTTGAGCACGTACGCCAGACCGTGGTTGGCGGCCGACAGGACGGCGGCCATCCGCGTCAACGCATTCTCGCTTTGGTTGCTGACGCCGTTGTAGGGTTGCAGGACTTTGTGAGCGAGTGGTGCGGCCGCCGCGGCGTGCGCGGCGAAATCTGGATCGAGCTCGGTATCGGCGTCGACGATGACGATCGCGTCGTAGTCGCCGACCTTCACCTGCGACAACGCCCATGCGATGGCACGCGGCTTACCCGCATCCGCTGGAGCCGTGCGCACCAGACAGGAGACCTGAGCCGCGCGCGCAATGTCTGCCGTGCGATCGGTGCAGTTGTCCGCGACGACGACGACGTGCGCGCGCTCGGGAGGATAGCGCAACCGCCGGAGTGACTCGAGACAGGCCGGGAGCAGCAACTCTTCATTGTGCGCCGGCACGAGAAACAGGAAGTGCGGCGGTTCGCTCGAACGCGGCGCGCGGCGTCCGGATCGGCGCGACAGGATCCGGAAGACGCTGACCAGGTCCGACAGTGTGGGGAGCAGCAACACGATCGCCGCGATGCCCAAAACGATCGAGAACACGATCATCGATTGGCGGCCTGCCACGCCGCGACGTTCTGGGGGGAGGGGGAGGGCCGAGCGATCTTCGCGAGCGCCACGGACAACGCCGCGAGCGTGTACAGGATGTCGGCGTACGCAAGCGACAGGAAGAAGCTGCCGACCGCGAATCCGACAATCGCGGCCATGAGACTTTGCGCGAGCCGCGACAAATCCGCGCCCGCGGGATCGCCACGGGCGGCGTGCCGCGTGGCGCGCCGGAGCGCGGCGAAGACGCTGCCAATGAGTGCGATGAAGAACAGGAGGCCGGGAATCCCCAGCTCGGCGCCGATCTGCACGAACGTATTGTGGGCGGCGCCCCAACGCACGCCGCGACCCCGTTCCCCCGCCCGGGCCAGGGGCGATAAGGTGCCCTCCGCCGTCGGGAAATTGCCCATCCCGACTCCGAACATGGGACGATCGAGCATGTACGCGATGCCGCGTTTCCATATTTTCATGCGACCGGTATCGTCCGTCAGATTGTAGTCCGAGTGCGGGCGGATGATGGTTTGCATCTGAGTCCAGTACTTGTCACTCGCCGTTGCCCCGAGAACGGTCAGTATCACCACGAGCCCGGTGATGCGGGCGCGGGCCGGCACGGTGGTGAAGCCCACCAAAATGAACGCGACGATCGCCAGGAAGGCGAGGAAACCGCCGCGCGAGCCCGAGCGGATCAGCGCGACCACGAGAACCAGGAGTCCGGCGAGCGCGGCGAGCCGCAACGCCAGCCGGCGGTGCGCCAGGACGAAGTACAGTCCGAGCGGCATGGCGGTGGCGATCAGCGTCGCCAAATCGTTCGCGTCGTAGTAGTAGAGGCGTCCGAGACGCCAGTTGTCGGGGTCCAGCTGGAAGCGCGACAGAATCACCAACGTGTACACCACGGTCACCGCGAAGTAGATCAAGACGAGCCGCTTCACATCGCGAGCACTGCGCGCGCTCCCGGCAATCACGGCGTACATCACAATCGCGCGCGCCAAATCCATCCAGAAGCGAAATGCCACTCCACCAGTCAAGGCGAAGGGGACGGACAGCGCGCCCCAGAGCAACAGGCCAACCAGCCATTTCGTGGGTCTGGCGTGGAGCACCAGAATAAGTCGCCGCTCGCGACGTTGCTGGAGCACAAACAGTCCGATCGCCAGGACCGTGGACAGGAGCGCCGGCTTGAGCGGAAGCAACACGGGAAAGAGGTCGTGGATTCTGCCGACGCCGCTGGCTATGTAGACGGCGACACAGACCAGCAGCAGGTCCCAGCCCGTGCTGCGCTGGGGTCGCGGCGCGGCCACGGCGACCGGCCGTGAGCGGCGCGGGGCGGTATCACCCCGAAGAAGCGCAGCGACCGACTCAGCCATAAGCCTGGGCCGCCGGAGCCCCCGCCTTGACGCCCGTTCCGGACTCCGCCCCCGCCTTCAGTCGCTCCTGCGGCTGCCTCGCACGCGTGGCATCCGCGTGCGCCGCAGCGAGCACGCGGCCACCGACCGTCGCGTCGTAGCGGCGCGGCTGGAGGACGGACCACACGGCCACCGTTGGGCCCGCGTTGCGGCGCGCGAGCGCCAGGACGCGACTCACCATCTGCACGGCGCCTGCCAGGAGCCGGATCGGTACCCAGAGAAAGCGCCCGCGCCATCCCCGCTCACGGAACAACCGGAGGAGGCGGGCCCGCGTATCGATCGCCGGATCCATCAGGTTGACGACCGCTGGCGCGTCCGCGAATCGCTGCGCGATCCACGCGATCGCCGCAGCCGCGATTCCGACTTCGCAGGCGGCGAACGGCAGACCAGGACGACCGAAGCCCATGTGCCAGCGCCCGAACAGGCGACGGCCGATGAGCCCAGGAACGTCGATGTCGTCCAGGTCGATCAACGCGGCCGGGCGAACGATCCGGGCGACGATCTCGCCACGTTCGTGCGCCGCAGTCACGAGTGCCTCGGCGGCACACTTGCCCCATGTGTACGGACCCAGGCGCTCGGCATTGGTCGCGAGCGGCGTCGCTTCGGTCTGACGCTCCCAGGCCGATCGCGGCGGCCGCAGCACCGAAATGCTGCTCACGTAGACCAGCCGGCGCAGTCCGGCCGCGGCCATACCACGCAGAACGTGTTCTGTCGCGTCCACGCTATCGCGCTGGTGGGCCTCGAAGCCTCCAGACGTCGCGGCAGCGGCATGGACCACGACGACGGCGCCGGTGAACACGTCGGACGGGACCTCCGCGCCGAGGTCCACGCGCACCCACTCGTGTACGTGGGGATCGTCGGATGGTTGTGAGCGGTGGGTCCCGCGAACGCGAAACCCGCGACGCGCGAGCTCGCGCGTGAGCGCACGTCCCAGAAATCCTGCCGCTCCCGTCACGACGGCCACCGGCGCTGTCGGCGCGGGGGCGGGGGCGGTCGCCGTCGCGGGGTGAGACCGGCCCTTGCTGCGGACCTGTACCGCGAGCTCCTCGTAGAGGTCGGTGACGCCTCGCAGATGCTGGACCGACAGCGGGGAACGGTCGCCGGCGTTCACGGCCGCATAGAATTCGCCCAGCAGCTCTGCGAGACCCGGATAACCGATGCCGCCAATCAGCCGGCGGACGAGGCCGCCCGCACTGCGCCAGGCCAACTGGCCGGCTTCGACGAAAGGATTGGCGATCTTCTCGAGCGGACTCGTACCATCGTTTCCCGCGCCCAGCACCGTTCCACGCACGAAATCGGCCGTGAGCGATCCATGCGCGCCCGTGATGGTGAGCGTTGAGGCGACGGGCCGTGCGCGCAGGCTGATCGCCAGGCGGCCCGTCGCCTCGCCCGCCCGCAATGTCGCGTGCAGGTCCGTAGGCATCGCCGTCACGTGCACGAGCTTCGGCACGACGTCCACGGCGCCCCCGTCACCTGGGGATGCGAGTTGCATGAGCGCGTCCACCAGCGAGTAGAGCGGATGGGGCAGCACATCGAGTAATTGCTCGCCCAATGCGGCCGCTGCCGACCGGTGCGGGTGGAGTCGCGGCGGGCGGAAGGCGAAATAGCTGTCCACGAGCGCCACCGGCTGTAGCAGCGCCGCGCGCTCCAGCAGCCGTCGGTACGCCAGATCGCGAAGCAGCTGATGGCCGGCACACAGCAACAGCCCACGCTCCTGTGCCAGCGCGAAGAGCGCTTCGGCGTCGGCGCGGGTCTCCGCGAACGGCTTCTCGATGTAGACGTGAGCGCCAGCCTGGAGCGCCTGCCGGGCAAGGTCGAAGTGCGTTGCCGGGTGGGTACAGACATGGACGATGTTCGGTCGTGCGTCACGCAAGAAATCCGCGACTGTCCTGTACGCCGGCGCACAGGCACGCTGTGCGAGCGCGCGCGCGACATCGGCCCGTATGTCACAGACGCCAACGACCAGGTGCGGAGTCGCTACCCGTTGCAGCGCGTCGAGATGCTGGCCAGCCATCTGGCCGGCGCCGATGAAGCCGATTCGGAGCGGCGGAGTTGCGCGGGAGGGCATCGAGGGCATCGCTTGCAAGACCAACGCCATGCTGAGGCATCGTGGCCCGCGGGTCACCTGTTGCGTCTACGCCATATGGCGCCAACGGCCCGCATGTTGCGGGCCCGTACTGGCACTATGGTCCTCAACCTCGTGCGTGGCGCAGCCCGCTTCCTACGGAGCTTCCCCGGCCGGTTGCGGGGACGCGAGTCCGTCTTTACACACATCTATACGACCAACGGATGGCGCAACCCGGAATCGGTGTCGGGCGATGGGTCGACCCTGCGCGAGACCAGGGTCGCGCGACAGGTCGTGCCGGCGATCATCGCTCGCTATAGCTTGCGGGTGCTCCTGGATATTCCGTGTGGGGACTGCAACTGGATGCGCGCGATCGACTTCGGCGGCCGCACCTACATCGGGGCCGACATCGTCGCTGACCTGGTCAACCGCAACCAACGCACGTTCGGTACCCCGCTTCGCCGTTTCGTGCATTGCGACGTCGTGCGTGATCCACTGCCGCCCGCAGACCTCGTCCTCTGCCGGGACTGCATGATCCATCTCTCGAATGTCGAGGTCCTCGAGGCACTCCGGAATATTCGGCGCAGCGGCGCGCGGTATCTCCTTGCCACGACCTATAACGCTCGCCCCAGGAACGTCGACATTATCACCGGCGATTGGCGCGCCATCAATCTACAGGCGCCACCGTTCCGGCTACCGCAGCCCATCGAGTTGATCAATGAGGAGTGGAACTGGGCCGACGGCTACCACGCCGACAAGTGTCTGGCGCTGTGGGAAACGAGCGTGCTGCCGGTCTGAGCAGGCGCGTTTTCGACGAACAGGCGGTGCCAGGTTGAGAAGCACAGGAGTGCCAGGAGAATCCGCTCCTGATTCTGTTGTCCCGTAAGATGCTCGCGAAGCAAGGTCTCCACCCCCGGCGCGTCAAAAAACCCGAGGCGGCGTTGCCGCGCCGGCGAGAGCTCGTCCGTCAACAACGGGCGGAGCTCGTTGCGCATCCACGCCGCCGTCGGTCCCACGAAGCCACGCTTTGGCACCCGGAAATGCGCAGCGGGCAGCCGAGGGCGCAGCGCGCGTCTGAGCAAGCGTTTGTTCTGCCAAAACGGGGCGGGACCGATCTTCACGCGCTGCGGAATCGGGAAGGCGGCCTCGACCAGGACGTGATCGACGAACGGGACACGGATCTCGAGGGAGTGCGCCATCGAGAGGCGATCGCTGAGTGCCAGAATGTCATCGGGCAAGAACGTCGTGTAGTCCATGTACAACCCGGCAGCGAGACCCGACACCTGGTCATGTCGGTTGAACACCTCGCGGAATCGCGTGCTCGCGGCACGCCCCGAGATCTGCGACCGAAGATTCGGAGCATACAGGGAGAGCCGTTCGTCGTCCGAAAGGCGGCTCATCAAGCCCAGAAAACGATCGGGAATGCTGCCGTTTCCGGTGTGCAGGAATCGCTTGAGGCGATCGACCCCGAGCGCTCCGTCGCTCGGCTCCGGGAGCAAGCGGCTGAGCGCGCCGACAACGTGCCGGAGCGGACCCGGCAGCTTGGCGTAGTACGCGGCTGCGAGCAGGCCGATGTGGCGCCGGTATCCCGCGAACAGCTCGTCTCCGCCGATACCAGTCAGCGCGACTTTGTACTGGCTCCCCACGGTTTGCGACAACAGCCAGGTGGGGATCGCCGAGTCGTCGGCGTGTGGCTCATCGAGCGCGCGAACGATCGGCTCGAAGATGTCCTGCAGCTCGGGACGGATTTCGACCACCGTCAACTCGGCGCCGTGCCGGGCCGCCAACGCGCGCGCGAGCGCCGTTTCGTCGGCCGCCGCCGCGCCCGAGCCTGAGTAACGGGCGGTGAACGCGTGCGGCACGTCGCCGGCGAGCGCCATGCTCGCCACAACCGCGGACGAATCGAGACCGCCGCTCAGGAAGGCCGCGACAGGGACATCGCTCACGAGATGTGCTGCGACCGACTCGTCGAGCCACTCGCGCACGCGCGCTTCCGGTGCGTCGGGGCGGGGGGCGGCGCTCTGCCGATCCTCCACCGGGAATCGCCAATAGCGGCGCGTGGCAGGGAGAGCGCCGCTGCCGCGGCGCCATACGAGCGTGTGGCCCGGCTCCAGCTTCCGAACGTCGAGAAATGGCGTGCGCGGCGCGGGGAGGTACCCGAGCTGGAAATAGCTGTCGAGCGCCTCCCAATCGAGTTCGCGCGAGGTGAGACCGGTCGCGTTCAGCGCCTTGAGCTCGGAGGCGAACGCGATCCCCCAGGGTCCGGTCACCACGTACAGCGGCTTGATGCCGAATCGATCGCGCGCCAGGAACAACGAGCCCGCGTACTCGTCCCAGATGGCGAGAGCGAACATGCCTCGGAGCGATGTTACACAATCGACGCCCTGCTCCTCGTACAGGTGCACGATGGTCTCGGTGTCGCCCGACGAGCGGAACGTGTGGCCCCGGGCCACGAGTCCGCGGCGGAGCTCACCGTAGTTGTAGATCTCGCCGTTGAAGACGATCACTTTGGACCCGTCTTCGTTGAAAATCGGCTGTTGGCCGCCGCTCAAGTCGATGATGCTGAGCCGCCGCATCCCCAGCCCGACGGCGCCCCGCACGTACAGTCCCTCGTCATCGGGGCCGCGGTGACGCAGGGCGGTACACATCCCGCGAACGAGATCCTCCGGGACCGGACGCTCCCGATCTTGATAGACGACTCCGGCGATGCCGCACATGGATATCGTACGCGAGCGCAAGAGTGGCGCCAGCCGATTCGTGTCTATCTGCACGCTGTGCTGTCGACAGTCGTTGCGTCGACGCAACATCGGGCTTCCACAGACGGGCACGGCGCCACGGCATGGTTCTCTCAAGAGGGTTGTGCGGGTCATGGACGTTCTGATTACAGACGGGAATGAGCGCGCCGCGCTCGCAGCTGCCCGATCCTTGGTTCGGGCTGGCTACGAGGTTGGCGTTGCGGCGAGCCGTCGGTTCGCGCTAGCCGGCGTCTCGCGCGGGGTGTGCCGCCTGCGTCTGGCGACTGAGTCTCTGGTCGATCCCGCCGGTTACGCCGCGGAAATAGCCGAACTGGCATCCCGGCTCGCCGTACGCGTGCTCGTGCCGGTCACGGATGCGTCTGTCGAGGCGATCCTGACCTGTCGCCGGCAACTCCCCCCATCGGTGACGCTGCCGTTCCCCGATCTGGAGAGCTACCGCAACGCGTCGGATAAAGCCGCGATGCTGCAGGCGGCGCGTGAGGCGGGGCTGGCAGTTCCTGAGACGATTCCGCTCGACGACGCGGAGGCGGAGTTGCCGGACGCAGGTTTTTTTCCCGCCGTCCTCAAGCCGCATCGCTCGGTTGTTCGTGGTCGGCGCTTTGGTGTGCAGTTCGTGAATTCACTGGACGAATGCGAGAAGGCGGTCCGCGCACTCCCTGGCGTCGCATTTCCGGTCTTGCTGCAACGGCGTGTGCGGGGCGCCGGAGAAGGACTCTTCGTGCTGCGTTGGAATGGTCGGTTCGTCGCGGAGTTCGCGCACCGCCGCCTGCGGGAGAAGCCGCCGGAGGGCGGGGTCAGCGTGTACCGCGAAAGCATCGCGCTCGACCGTGACCTCGCTCGCGCAGGGCGTCGCCTGCTCGAGGCGTTGAACTGGCAGGGTGTCGCGATGATCGAGTGCAAGCGGGATCAAGCCACAGGGCGCCATGTCCTCATGGAGATCAACGGACGTCTGTGGGGATCGCTGCAGCTCGCCATCGATGCCGGCGTCGATTTCCCGCGACTCCTCGTCGCGTGCGCGCTGGGGCAGACGATACCGGCCGTGACGCCTTATCGCGTCGGCGTGCGGAGCCGGTGGTTCTGGGGCGACGTCGATCACCTGTACCTGAAGCTGCGCAACGGTGGTGGTCCTGCGGGAAAGCTCGCCGCCGTGCGCGACTTTTTCCGCGTGGGAGGGCGCCGCAATCGCGAAGAAATCTGGCGCTGGCGTGACCCCGCGCCGTTTCTGGTCGAGTCGCTGCAACAGCTGGGGTTCGCCCGATGACCGTCGCGCTAACCAGCCCGGACGTTGGCGTAACCCGCCTGCCGTTATCCGATATTCTGGCAGGCGGTCCCGCGGCCTGGGAATCGCTTGAAGCCAGCGCCACTACTCCGTCGCCCTTCATGAGCTGGGCGTGGCATCGTGCATGGGCCGATGCCGCACCCGCCGCAGACCTGGCGGCGAGCCAGGCGCTTGTGCTGCGCGGGACGGATGGTGCTCTCAAGGCGGTACTTCCCGTGATGCTGCGGCGCATTGCCTTTCACCGGGTACCCGTCGCCGCGTTGACGTGGGCAACCGGCGATGTGGGATGCCCCGACCACCTCGATCTCCTCGCGGCGCCCGGAACTTCGCTCGAGGCATTCGCTCCGTGTCTCGACGAGTTGCCTTGGCAGCTGCTCATTCTCAGCAACCTGGCGCCGGACGCCGACGCGACGCCGCGTTTGTGCGAGGCAATGGCCGCTCGGGGCTACATCGTCCGTCGCCAACGGCTGTGGACGTGCCCATATCTCGAGTTGCCCCAGGATTGGGAGCGGTATCTCGGCACGCTCTCGGCTACGCGTCGCCAGACGCTCCGCCGCAAGGAACGGCAGCTCCAGCGCGAGCACGCCATGACCATCACGGATTACGACCAGGACCGCGGTGACGAAGGCCTGAACCATCTCATGTCGTTGCACGAGCGCCGCTGGGTCGGGACCGGTGAGGGCGGTGCGTTTCAAGATCCGGCCGTCCAGCGTCTCCACCGCCGTTTCGCGGCGGAGCTCGCAGCGCGCCGGCGGCTCTGGCTGGCGACGCTCGACATCGCAGGCGATCCCGTCGCCGCCTGGTACGGATTCGCCTGGGGCGACACGGTCTACTTCTATCAGAGCGGGCGCGATCCCGGTTGGGAGCGTCAAAGCGTTGGTCTCGTACTGATGGGGACGATGATCCGGCGCGCCATCGAGCGCGGCTACCGGCGTTTTGACTTCCTCCGCGGCGACGATCCCTACAAGCGGCAGTGGACCACGACGCTGCGCACCACGGAGGAGATCACGATCTTCCGCCGGGGCCTGCGGGCCGGCGCGCTGCGCGCGCTCGACGCCGTCGGGGAGCTGCGCGCGCTGTTCCGCCGGAAGGCGGAAGGGACGCGTTAGCCATGCGCGCTATTCCGCTCATCGTGTCGCTCGACACCGAAGAGGACAACTGGAGCCGCAGCCGCACCGGCGTGACGGTCGAGAACATCCGGGAGCTGCAACGCCAGGCGCGCTTTTTCGATCGCTGGGGCGTGCGCCCCACCTACTTCACGAGCTACCAGGTGGCCATCGATCCGTGCGCTGCTGCCATCATGCGCGAGGTCGGGGACCAGAGCCGTGCGGAGATCGGCGCGCACCTGCATCCGTGGAACACGCCCCCGCTTAGCGAAGCGTTCGTCGCACGCAACTCCATGACGAACAACCTGCCGGCCGGGCTGCAGCTGGCCAAGATCCGGGCGCTGACCGAGGTCATGCAGGAGGCGTTCGGACAGAGGCCCACGGCGTTTCGGGCGGGGCGATATGGCATTGGTGCGGACACCGTCGCCGCGCTGGTATCGTGCGGGTATGATGTGGACTCGAGCGTCAGCCCGTTCCTCAGTCTCGAAGCCGTGGACGATGGGCCGACGTTCGTAGGCGCTCCGATCGTGCCTTATCGGTTGGCGCCAGGGCGCGAGGTGCGGCAGGGCGCTCCAGATGGGCCTGTGCTCGAGATTCCGCTCTCGTTCGGGTTCAGCCGCGGACCCTTCAGGGTCTTCGATCCCGTACAACGTATGCTCGAAGCGGTGCCCTTCCGTTGGCTGCACTTGCCGGGGATCGCCAGCCGCACCCGCCTGGTTCGGCGGCTGAGCCTCAGCCCAGAGTTCCATTCGGTCGCCGATATGCTGACGCTGTCGGCTCGCTTACTAGAACATGGCGCGCGCCATCTGCACATCAGCTGGCACACCCCCAGCCTCAAGCCAGGTCTCAGTCCTTTTAGCGCCACCGCAGCGGACGTCGAACGGCTCTATGCGACGATCGAGGGTTTCTTCGACGGGCTCGCCAGCCTGACCCCGTTCCGATTCATGACCGTCACTGAGGCTGCAGGCCTGTTTGCCGTGTAGCGGCCACGCAACGTCCCGCTGCAGTTCTCCCGCAGCAAGGCAGTGGCACAGCACGTGCTCCTTCAGCCGCACACCAGTTGAACCGGAAGGGGTGATTCGTGTTCAAAAGCGTCGGCAGCAACTGGGTCGTTACCGGCGTAACCATCGTGGCGGTCTACTTCCTCACTCCCTTCACGATCCACAAGCTCGGCGACGACGGGTACGGCACCTGGAATCTCATCAATTCCATCACCGGCTATCTGGGACTGCTGATGCTGGGCGTGCCGATGGCATCAGTGCGCTATTTCGCCCAGCACGTGGCGGCGGGTGACCAGGCCAAGTTGAACGAAGCGATCGGGAGCTGCGCCTCATTGTACCTCTTGTTGGGCCTGGTCGCGGTGGTCGCGGGTGGGGGCATGTACGTCTTCTTCGTTCGCGGCTACGACATTCCGGCGACTCTGACCCACGACGCCCGCGTGGCGTTTGCGTTGGTCGTGCTCTTCGTGTCCATCGGCTTTCTCGCCCTGCTCCCCAACGGCGTTCTCGCGGCGCACGACGACTTCATTCCGCGGAACGTCGTGCGGCTGTGGGGCGTGTTGCTGCGTCTCGTCCTCACGTTCGGACTCCTCGCGTTGAACGCATCGCTCACGATGCTCGCGATCGTGCAGCTGGTCTGCTCGATCTTCGATTTTGCGTTGTGCTGGGGGCTGATTCGCCGCCGCTACCCCGCGGTGCGTCTGCGCCTCGCGGATTTCAACTGGAAGATGACCCGTTCGATCTTCGCATTCAGCATGTATGTCCTCGTCTTGAACGCCGGTTCTCGGCTGTCGTTCGAGACGGATTCGATCGTCATCGGGAAGTTCATGAACGTCGGCGCGATTCCGTTCTTCACCGTCGCGAACAGCTTCCTGATTTATCTGATGGAGTTCCTGCTCTCCATCGCGGCGGTGGTCATGCCGGCGGCCACGCGCCTGCAAACGCAGGGAAAACACGGCGAGCTGCGCGAGATCTTTCTCAAGTGGTCGAAGATCGCGCTCACGCTGACCATTGCTGCCGGACTCTTCCTCATCGTCCTGGGTCCGAGATTCATTGCCTGGTGGGTCGACCCGAGCTTCGAGCAGCCGGCCGGTCAGGTCCTCCAGATTCTCATGGTTTCGTACCTCGTCTTCCTGCCGATCCGCGGTGTGGCGTTGCCGATGCTGATGGGCCTGGGAAAAGCCGGTCTTCCCACGATTGGCTTTCTCGTTACGGGTCTCGTCAACCTCGTGTTGAGCATCGCGCTCGTCGGCCCGCTCGGCCTAGCCGGAGTGGCGCTCGGCACCGCAATTCCGAACGTGCTGTTCGCCGCCATCGTGTTTGTCCACGCCTGCCGCGAGCTCGACGTTGGAGTCGGGACGTTCTTCCGGTACGTGGTTCCGCGCGCGGTGCTCGGCGCGCTGCCGGCGCTGGCCTTGCTGCTCTGGCTCAAGCTCGGGCTCGATGTACGGAGCTTGCTCGCGCTGGCAGCGGCTGGGGGAGCGATGCTCGTGGTTTTCGCCGCGACACTCGTCTTCTTCGTGTACCGCAATGACCGTTACACCGATCTGCGCGGGTATCTGCCGCGGCTCAAGCTCCCGAGTCGCGCATGACGCCCCCGTACTGGATTCTCGTGATCGCGCTCGGCGGAGTCGTCCTCGGACTGACGGCCGAGCTGTGGGCGCGCTGGTGGATTCGCCGGCGTTCGCGCTACTGCGTCTGGTCTCCCGGTATGCGACTCGACATACAGCAGGATCTGTTCTCCGGGCTGGAGGCGCGTTTCCGGTTCGAGGTCAACGCGGACGGTGAACGTGGCAGTGACGTGCGGGGCGCCGGCGACGGCATGTACCGAATCCTCGTTGCCGGCGGGAGTTCCGTCGAATGTTATGCGCTCGACCAGCCGACGAGCTGGCCGGGGACGCTCGAGCAACTGCTCAACCGCCCCCAAGCGCTCGACGCGCTGGGTGCACGCCGCGTCCATGTCGGCAACATCGGCCACTCCGGTGTCGGCGCGGCGGAGCTCGAGATGATCCTCGAGCGCGTCCTGCCGAATTACGACCGCCTCGACGCCATCATCGTCATGGTCGGCGCGAGCACCGCGTACCACTGGCTCGAGGATGGCGCACCGCCTGCGCGCGCGCCGGCGGTTGTCCCCGAGGAGGCGCTGTTCGCGCGACGTCCCGGACAACGCTTCGGTTGGAAACCCGGCGCGACTGCACTGGTCGAGCTCATTCGGCGACTCCGTCAGGCGCTGCTCCGCCCGGTAGAATTCAAGAAAAATATCGGGGCCTGGCAGATCGCCGCGCGGAAAATGCGGGCGGAAGCAACGGAGATTCGGAGCACCCTGCCGGATCCGAGTGCCATGCTCCGGCACTTCGAGCATCATTTCCGGCGAGCGCTCCGCCTCGCAATGGCGCGGTCGCGTCGCGTGCTTGTCGTACGCCAGCCCTGGTTCGAGAAGCAGTACACGCCTGAAGAGCGGGCGCGCTTCTGGCACGGTGGGATCGGCCGACCGTGGAAGGAAAAAGTCAGTGTGTATTTCAGTCACGAGGTGATCAACCGGGTCCTGAGCCTGATCGATGGGCGGGTCGTGGCGGTCGCGGACGAGCTCGGCTTACCGCACGTGCACCTGCGGCCGCTGTTGAACCAGGGTCTGCGCCACTATTACGACCACGATCACTTCACCCCGGAAGGAGCCGCAGTTGCAGCCGACGCGATCGCGGCCGCAATGACGGGCGCCGAGGAGCCTCAAGCCATGGAGCCAAGGCGCAAGACGCTACCAAGAATGCCGTTGGCCGCACGTTGAGCATGATCGTTGGACTGGGAATCGACGTGGTCGTGGTTGCGCGCTGGGCGCGCAACCTTGCAGACGTGGCGGCGCAGGTTTTTACCGCGCAGGAGCTGGCCGCCTGTGCGGACCGCGTCGATCGCCTCGACGCGCTCGCCGCGCGCTTCGCCGCCAAGGAAGCCTGTCTCAAGGCGCTGGGCGCGGGCATCCAGCGGGGCGGGCTACGCCAGGTCGAGGTTGTGTCCGCCGCGGGACGTGCCCCGAGGCTGCGGTTGTCCGGCGCACTCGCCGAGCGGGCATGCGAAGCGCGAGTGCGCACCGCGCACGTGAGCCTGACCCACCACGAAGGCGTGGCCGCCGCGGTCGTCATCCTGGAGGCAACGAAGACGCGCCGGCGCCGTGCCCCCCCCGAGCCGTGGACACTCGACACCGTCTCGAGCGGCACATGGTGATCCTGCACCTGGTCGCGCCGTCCCCATTCGGCGGTCTCGAGCGCGTGGTACAAATGTTGGGATCAGGGTTGCGCGCTGCGGGCCACGAGGTTCACGTCGCGGGGATCGTCGCCGAAGCAGCGGCGGCTGACGCGTTCCTCGCTCCGCTGTCCGCCGCCGCCGTTCAGACGCATCCGATCGTCGTCTCGAACCGGGCGTATGGGCGCGAGCGCGCGGCGATCGCGTCGATATGCCGCCAGGTGCGCCCGGATGCCGTCCACACCCATGGTTATCGCCCAGACGTCATCGATGCCACCGTTGCCCGGCACTTCCGGATTCCTGTCATCACGACCGTGCACGGCTTCACGGGTGGACCGCTCCGAAATCGCTTCTATGAGTATCTGCAGCGCCGGGCGTTTCGCCGGTTCGATGCGGTCGTCGCTGTGTCACGGCCGCTCGGTGACCGCCTGGCACGCGCCGGGGTGCGGCGGTCGCGCATTCACACCTTGCCGAACGCGTGGCGCGGCAGCGGGCTCGCACTCGACCGCGACGCCGCCCGGCGTACGCTCGGCATACCCCGCGAGGACTTCGTCGTCGGGTGGGTCGGCAGGCTCAGCCGCGAAAAGGGGCCGGACGTGCTGCTGGAAGCCCTACCACTGCTCAACGGTGTGCCGCTGACGGTTTCGATGATCGGCGACGGCGTCGAGCAGCGCCCGCTACAAGCGCGCGCCGCTCACCTGGGAATCGCGGAGCGCATTCGGTGGCATGGCGTCGTGCCCGACGCCGAGCGGGTGTTCCCGGCGTTCGATGTTCTCGTGCTGAGCTCGCGTACCGAGGGCACCCCGATGGTGTTGTTCGAGGCGATGGCCGCGGGGATTCCGATCGTCGCGACGGCAGTCGGTGGCGTCCCCGATGTCGTGTCGCCGAAGGAGGCGGCGCTCGTCGGCTCGGAGCATCCAGCGGCATTGGCGGCAGGGATTTGCGAGGTGTACGAGTATCCCGCCGTTGCGGCCCGGCGTGCCCACGCGGCACGCTGGCGTCTGGAGCGCGAGTTCGGTATTGGCCCCTGGGTCGAGCGCTACGTGGACATCTACCGGCTGGTCACGCGAGGCGCCTCGACACCGGTTGCCGCCTGATGTCGCCGGCCGCGTTCGTCCTCGCGCTGGCCGGGGCGTTGTGCCTCTACGCGTATCTCGGATACCCGGCGATCCTCAAGCTCCTCAGCCTGCGCGCGCGCGAGCGGCAGCGTCGCACGGCATCGCGGCTTCCGCGCATAAGTATCGTGCTGCCTGTCTATAACGAAGCCGTCGTCATTGCCCGCACGCTCGAGCAGATTCTCGCGATCGATTATCCGGCGGATCGCCGGCAGATCCTGGTAATCTCCGACGCTTCTACCGATGGAACGGACGAAATCGTCGGGCGATTCGCGAGTTGGGGGATCGAGCTGCTACGGCTCCCCCACCGCCAAGGCAAGACTGCCGCCGAGAACGCCGCCCGCGCGTCGCTCACGGGCGAGATCATCGTGAACACGGACGCGTCGGTGCGGATCGATCCCGGCGCTATCAAGGCGCTGGTCGCCACGTTCGCGGATGATGCGGTTGGGGTCGCGTCCGCGCGCGACGTCAGCGTCGCCGACGTCGCGGACCAGGTGAGCAAAGGAGAGGGTGCGTACGTCGGATACGAGATGTGGGTGCGCGATCTCGAGACTCGAGTTGGCGGGATTGTCGGCGCCTCCGGCTGTCTGTACGCCATTCGGGCCGTTCTGCACATGCGCCCGCTCCGCGAGGACTTGAGTCGCGACTTTGCCGCCGCTTTGACGGCGCAAGAGAACGGCTTCCACGCGGTGTCGGTCGCCGAGGCGATCTGTTATGTCCCGCGCGGGCGCTCACTCCGCCAGGAGTACCGGCGAAAGGTTCGGACCGTCACGCGCGGCATGGCGACGCTCGCGCACAAGCGCACGCTGCTCAACCCATTCCGGCATGGTGCGTTTTCCTGGATGCTATTCAGTCACAAGGTGTGCCGCTGGCTCCTGCCGTGGGCGGTGGTTGCCGCAGGGGTGGCATTGGGAGGTTTGGCTCTCAGCATGGAGTGGCCCCGCGTCCTGCTTGCCGCAGGGGGACTGGCTCTCGCGCTCGCCGCGATGGGCTGGCTGTGGCCAAGCGATGATCGCATGCCGCGGCTGCTCGCCCTGCCCGCCTACATCGTCGCTGGCAATGTGGCGGTCCTGCACGCCTGGCTACGCCTGTTTACCGGGCGGGCCGCGCCGGTGTGGGAGCCGACCCGGCGCGACGCGCTGTCATCGAGTTAATCGCCCGCGCCATTCGTCCCCGGCTTCGCGCCGTTGCCGTTCCGATGCGTCGCGACATAGCGGGCGATGTCGGCTAGGGAGCCGAGGTTGCTCTCCGTGATGTCCTCGTCCGCCACGACGACCCCGAATTCGCTGCGCAGAAACGCGATCAGCTCCATGACGCCCATGGAATCGATCACCCCGCGCTGCAGCAGACGGTCCGTGTCGCCCAGGGCGAACCCGGGGCGCATGTACAGGAAGGTTTCGTTTACAAAGGCGCGTGTGCGCGCCAGGACCGTTGCGTCGTTCATGTGCGGCTCAAGTCTCCGTTGTGTTCACGATTGGCTTCCAGCCGGAAGGGCGGCCTCGACACCCTCGCCGAGGAACTGTCTCTGCCACAGCTCTGTCGAAATAATCGCAACCAGCGCCTGACTCTCGCGGAACCCGAGCGCGGTACCGGCGCGGCAGCGCCGGACGAGCCCCGACACCGCGGCGGGCTCGAACAGGCCGGTGCGGGCCAGGTTGGCTTCGTCCAGGATGTCCGCGACGTACTCGGGCGGCGTGGGAGTGAAAAACGCCGGCACGTCAGGCGCGCGGTACGGCTGCTTGGGTCGCTGCTGCACCGCCGGCGGAACGACGTCCCGCGCCCAGCGCCGCAGAACGGCCTTGTCCTTCAGCCCGCGGAGCTTGCTCGACGTGGGCAAGCGAGCCGCGAATTCGAACACGCGCGTGTCCAGGAACGGGTAGCGCGCTTCGACGCCGTGCGCGAGTGACATCCGGTCTCCCTGCGAGCTCAGGAGATAGGGCGACAGCAGCGTCACCATCTCGAGGTACGCGGCACGGTTGAGCGGAGACCAGTTCGTGAAGCGTGGCGGCAGGTCGTCGCGCAGCTCGGCGAGCGTATCGTGTCCCGCCACCGCGGCGCGCATGTCGGCCGAATAGAACTCCTTGATCCGCGACGTGAGCAGAAACCGCGGGAGGTGCGAGAACAACGGGTCAGCCGCCGAACCGGCCTCGAGAAATGACCGGCGCCAGAAGTCGCCGCGGCGGCCGCGGGGATCGAGGTAGGGATAGAGGCGATCGAACAAGCGGGGCCGCACCTGCGACGCGGGCTGGCGGAGACAGAACAGCCGCAGGGCCGTCTCTTTGAACAGGTCGTAGCCGAGGAACAGTTCGTCTGACCCCTCACCGGTGAGCACGACCTTGATGTCGTGCTCGCGCGCGAGCCGCGCCAGCAGATACATCGGCGCGGGAGCCGTGCGCACCAGGGGCGTTTCCGCGTGCCGCACCACATCGGGGAAGACCGAGGCCACGTCCTGCGGCCCGATCGCGCGGATGTAGTGACAGCTCTGGAGCTCCCGAGCGACGAGCTGCTGAAATTCCCCTTCATCGAGCTGCCGGTCGTCGAACGTGATCGAAAACGTTCGGAGCGAGAACGGCGACCCGCGGGCGGCCAGCGCGCAGCTGATCGACGAGTCGAGACCGCCACTCAGATAGCCTCCGACGGGAACGTCGGAGCGAAGACGCAACGCGACGCTGCTGTCGAGCAGGGCGTCGAGCGTCGCGAGCGCATCGCTCGCCTCATCGTGCGCCTCGGGATAGTCGAGCTCATAGTACCGGCCATGCTGCAGGCTGCCGTCCCGCCAGACTGCGTAGCACCCCGGCGCGAGCGAAGCGATGCCGCGGAACACCGTGCGCGGTGGGCGTGCCGCCCAGAACGTAAAGACCTGATCCAGACCCACGGGATCGAGCGCGGCCTCGATTTCCCCGCTCGCGAACAACGCCTTGACCTCGGAGGCGAACCACAAATCGCCGCTCGCAAAGCGATAGAACAGCGGGCGGACGCCGAACCGGTCGCGCGCGAGGAACACCTGACTCTTGCGGCGGTCGTAGATCGCGAACGCAAACTGGCCGTTCAGGCGATCGAGCATGGCCGTGCCCCACTGCTCGTAGGCGTGCACCAGCACTTCGGTATCGCTGCGCGTGCGGAACTGATGGCCGGCCGCGATCAACTCGGCGCGCAGCTCGAGGTAGTTATAGACCTCGCCGTTGTAGACGATCAGCACGGAGCCGTCTTCGTTGCCGAGTGGCTGCGCACCGCCGGCGACATCGATGATGCTGAGGCGTACGTGCGCCAGGCCGACGCGCGCGTCGGCGTAGTGGCCCGAGCCGTCTGGGCCGCGGTGCTGCAACGCGGCCGCCATGCGGTCGAGCATGTCGAGCGACACGCCCCCTCCCCGCGGCTCGCGACGCGCCACACCGGCGAGCCCGCACATCAGACCGGCTCCCGCTCGAGGACGGGGTCGACCAGGAGCGGCGGCAGATGGAGGTAGCGCGTTGCGGCGCGCTTTTGATCAATGTCGCGCAGCGCGCGGGTGGCCTCATCCGGCGTGCGGCCGAGCTCCGTCGCGACGACGGCGGGATCTAGGCCGACGTTGTGGGCGTGAAGGACCAGATCCAGGGACGCGGTCGGAAGCGAGAAGTAGAACTCTTCCTGGGTCTGCGGCAGCGGGTAGGTGTCGGTCGTCGGCGTACGCGCGCGGATCTCCGCGGGCACGCCGAGGAACTCGGCCAGCTCGTAAACCTGCGTCTTGTACAGGTGGGCGATGGGCTTCACGTCGGCGAGCCCGTCACCGCCTTTGACGAAGAATCCCTGATCGTACTCCAGCCGGTTCGGTGTGCCGACCACCGCATAGTGCAGCCGATCAGCGTGGAAGTACTCGAGCATCGCGCGGACGCGCTGCTTGAAGTTCGTGGCGGCGACGATCTCCCGATACTCCGCCGGCGGCAGCCGAACCTGACGAACCTCGTGCCGGCCGTCCGGGGCAGGGACCTCGACCGCAAGGGACGACACGTTCAAGCGATCGGAGTCGAGCCGGCCGCCCGGGATGACGACCTTGAAGCGCCAGTGGTCCTGAAACCCGGGGACGACGCGGCGAATGGCGGCGTTCCGCCGCCGATAGCAACCAAGCGCCGCAAGCGCCGGCGTGATGTCCTCGACGGCGTGCGGGATCCCCAACGCGTCGGCCCAGCGCTCGGCGAGGACGAGACTATCCCCCTCCGAATCCTGTTCAGGCATCATGAGCCCGAACACGTGCCTGGGTCCCACGGCGCGAACGGCGAGCGCGGCGCACACCGAGCTATCGATCCCGCCGCTCATCCCGACGACGAGTCCGCGCCTGTTGAGCAGCTCACCCAACTGCTGGCGCAGTGTCCCGGCGATGCGCTCGGTTTCCTCCGCCGGGTTGAGGTGCAGATCGTTCGCCAGGCTCAAGTTGGGTCTCGCTCTCGTCGGGTTAGGTGTGCGTTCGTGTGCGATGCAAGGATGGCGCCGCAAGACTGGCGCATCGAACCTGCCACGAGGCGCTCCAGGTGGTGCGTCCGCGCAACACCCCGATGTCGACAGCAATTCACTCTGGCGTGGTACAGGTGATGCGAAGGTCCATCGCGGTGATTCTCAACGTAGCCACCCTGCTCTGGAAGAGTGCTGCGGCTCGCGCCGATCATCCTGCGATCGTCGAGGGCGGCGGAGTGACGGACTACGCCACCCTCCAGCGCCGTGCCGTGGGAATCGCCGCGGCGCTCACCGCAGCAGGCATACGAGCGTACGACCGCGTCGGAATCTTCCTCGCTGGCGGAGCGGACGGGGTCGCCGCGTTCTTCGGCGTCGCGGCCGCCGGCGGCGTCGCCGTCGTCATCAACGAATCGCTGCGCCCCCGGCAGGTCGAGCACATTCTGGAGGTCGCTGGAGCCCGGGCGCTGCTGACGTCCGAAGACCTCCTCGCCCGGCAACCCCGCCGGATCGAGACCCCCAGCCGGATCCTGCTGGTTCACGAACTGGCTGGCGGCGCGACCGCGAGCTACACGCCCGCGGCACGGACCGGCATGGATCCGGCGCAGATCGTGTTTACGTCGGGCTCGACCGGCCTGCCCAAAGGTGTCACCGTCACCCACGGCAATCTGCTGACCGCCGCCGAGACGGTGATCGGGTATCTCGGAATTACCCAGAGCGACCGCATCGCCAGTGTCCTTCCGTTCAGCTTTGTCTACGGGATGAGCCAGGTGTTCTGCGCGGCCGCGAGCGGCGCAACGCTCGTCGTCGCGCGCTCGCCCCTGGCTTCGCAGCTCGTCACGGAGTTGCGCGCGCAGCGCGTCAGCGTGCTGGCGGCAGTGCCACCGTTGTGGCAGCAGCTGCTGAATGTGCCCGCATTCCGCGACGAACCCCTGGATAGCCTGCGAATCGCCACGAACGCGGGTGGCCATCTCCCCGTTCCGATCGTTCGCGCGCTCCGCCGCGCGCAACCCCACGCCCGGCTCTTCCTGATGTACGGATTGACGGAGGTCCTGCGCAGCACGTTCCTGCCGCCGGAAGAGGTCGACCGCCGGCCGGATTCGATGGGCAAGGCGATCCCCGGCGCTGAGGTGCTGGTGCTCCGCGCGGACCTCACGCCCTGCGCGCCCGGGGAAGTCGGAGAGCTTGTGCACCGCGGGCCGACGGTCACGCTTGGGTACTGGAACGACCCAGAGGCGACTGCGCGTGTCTTTCGCCCGCATCCTTTGCGCACGGCCGGCGTTCCCGATGCAGAGCGCGTTGTGTTCTCGGGAGACTTGGTACGCCAGGACGCCGACGGCTGGCTGTACTTCGTCGGCCGGAGTCAGCGGATGATCAAGACGTTGGGCTACCGCGTCAGTCCGGATGAGATTGCCACAGTCGTCTACGCATCGGGCGAAGTTGCGGAGTGCATCATCACTTCCGAGCCCGATGACGCGAGGGGAGAACGCATTGTCGCCTTCGTGGTGCTCGCCGGTGGAGGATCGCTGGAGCGGCTGAAGCTGTACGCCGGCGTCGAGCTGCCGCGACACATGCAACCAGTGCGCTACGAGGTCCGCGACACGCTGCCCCGGCTGCCGAGTGGCAAACACGACATCGGCGCGCTGCGCGGGGAATCAAAGCAAGGCGCGTTGGGCTGATTCGACCAACCTACCACTCGCCCTCCAGACGACTGAGGAACGCCTCGCCACTGAGGATGGCGTCGAGCACGTCAGGTTGTTTGGAATGGACGAGCATCCACGGGCCGTGACTCAAGGCGCAGCCGTGCGATGACAGTGGTCCCACAAAGCCAGGCTCGAAGCGCCCCGAGAGCACGACTGAGCCTTGGCTCCAGGCATCGGCGAGCAACATTTGCAGTACGGCCTCGGCGGAACGCTTGCTCGCAGCCATTTGCACCACGTTGCTCTCTCCGCCCCGTTCGAGAAAATAGAGAAACCACCCGACGACCTCGCGCTGAGCATTGCGCACGAGCTGTTTGCGCAGGGGCTTCGTAGGATTCGCATCCGACATGAGCTCGAGCAACCACTGCAGGGATCTGGCGTCGTAGTCGGGGCGCAACGGGCGCTCGCGGCACACGGTGGGAAGGCAGGTGACAAGAGTGTCCAGATCGAGGTTCTCTGACGTGTGGCCCGCGACCGGACGAGGGAACCAGCGCAGCGCGTGGCGCGCCACGACCCTGTCCGCAATGTCGGCGAGCGGCCTGGCGGCAAAGGCCAGAGACTTGAGCGGGCGTCGTCCGGTGATTCGGGATACGAGATATCGAGCCGGACGCAGCGCACGACTCCAGTACAGGCTACCAAGCAGCGCGGTCCTTCCGCCGAGTCCCTCCCACAGGCGCCGCGCGGGCTCGTTTGCCAAGTCGGATATCACCAGATCCAGCGGTCTGTCAAAGACGCTCCGGAGCATGCGCACGGCGGCACCGTTGATGCCTGCGCGGCGTGCCACCATGAACTTGGTGCACACGGCCGCGTGGAGCGTGCGCCCCCTGATCGACAAGCGCCTGGGCTGGACTCCGAGGAATCCGAGGATATCACCGCCGCTGCCCAAGTAGACCAACGAGCCTCCGTCCTCGTCGGTCAACGGACTCCCGAAAAACGCAATGTCGAAAAACGACTCCAGGTCGCTGGTTCCGCTGCGCTCCGTGGCGGGAAAAACCTCGTTGTACAAAGCGACAACGTCTGGGATGTCGTCTCGTCGGAATGGCCGAATTGCGTCCATGGCGCGGCTTCGCGGCGCTGCTATTGCTGGAGACCCTCCCGCGCGCACGTTCATTGGTCTGCACCAGCGGACAGAGGCTGCAACGCCCGCTTGAACGCAACCAGGAGAGGGAAATGTGCCTTGAGAAAGGGCTTGACCCGCCACCGTACGAGATGTGCCATCCGCAAGACCACCTGGTGATTGAACACCACGACCCGCCGGTGGATTCGAACTGTTCGTGACCAGTGGCGCTTGTAGTCTTCGTCGGATCCCATGAAGTCGTATTGGCGCACGCCGTCTTCGACAGCGTGTTGCAAGGTCGTGGCCTGCAAGACGAGTCCTGGTGACAGGGCTGCGAATTGCGGCCGGTAGCCCAGCTTGAGGTTATAGACAACGCGCTCGTACAGCAGGTTGTACTCGAACGCAATCGCCTTGCCGTCGAGCTCAAGGATGACCAGCTGGAGCCAGTTTCTCGCCGCCGCGAGCTCACTGTAGAACTGGCGCAAGCAGGCAGTAGAGGCGATGGACGTTCCCGCAGCGTGTTGCCAGGTCTGGGTGGCGATGTCGAACGCGTCGGTCAGGTCCGGATCCGTGAGGAATCGCACGCGCAGCGAAGCGCCCAATTGCTTCGACTTACGCAGTTTGCGATCGAGAGTCTTACGGAAGGATGGACTCAGGCCTTCTTTCAAGCCCGCCCATGTTGCCGGCAGCCGGAGGTACGGGGACCGGAGGCTGTCCTCGATCCCGAACGTCTGCGAGCGGTCAGCCAGAATCCCGAGGAACGCTTGGGTGACTGGACTCTCCTCGTCGACAGGCTCGATCTGCAACAAGTCCCAAGGTGGGGCCGAGGTCAGCAGGTGATCCAGGATGGCTTCCAGCGCCGCACGTGGCGTGTGACTCACAATGAAGTTGGCACGATTCGAATACTCGTTTGCCATGAAGGTGACGACTGAGCGCCTGGCCCCGAGCATTTGTTGCTTTGAGTAAGCAAAGGGAGCAACGGCTACGAGTTCATCTTCCTCCCACGCCGTAATGACGTACATCGATGAGCCCGAGCCAAACGCTCGCCACCAGGCCGTGATCCACTCATGCGTCAGGAATGGCGTGTTCTCCGCGGCCTTCGCGAGCAACGCATTCCAAGGGCCTCGCAACTGGGCCAACTGTTCGGCCGACGCACACACCTGAATTCGCATTGTCCGAAGACCCGGCGAGTGATGAGGTGAGCGAGTCTCGCTCACCAACCGTACCGCCGGCCGAGCATCACGGCCGGGGTCAGCAGCATGATCTTCAAGTCCTCGAGCGTCGAGCGGCGGTGCACGTATTCAAGATCGTAGCGCAGCTTCTGCCGGACATCCTCCACACTGGTATCGTACGCCTGGTTGATCTGGGCCCACCCGGTGATCCCCGGGAGAACCTGTTGGCGCCGTGGGTATTCCTTGATCTGGTCACGGAGCGATACGAAAATGGTCGGTTGCTCCGGCCGCGGGCCCACAATGTTCATGTCGCCGACGAGCACGTTCCAGAGCTGCGGGAGCTCGTCGAGGCGAAACTTCCGAAGCAGGCGGCCAATGGCGGTCACCCGCGGATCGTCGCGCACGGCCCAGACCTCAGGCATGGGTTCGGCGTCCACGCGCATCGTCCGGAACTTGTACATGATGAACGAGCGGCCGCCGTCATCGGTATGACGCCGCCAGTTGCCGCCTTCATGGCCGAGCGCGCGGCGATCGAGCCCGATGCGCCGCTGTGCGAAAAGGATCGGGCCGCAGGAGGTCAGTTTGATCAAGAGCCCAATGACGAGCATCGGTACCAGCGCGAGCAACAACCCCACGGACGCGATGGCCACGTTCAGCGCGCGTCGCGCGCGCTCGCTCGGGCGCGAATCTTGGAGGGTAACGGTCCAGGGGAATGGACTTAGCCGAGGCAGCGTCATGCCGGCGTAAATCGCAAAAGCTGTGCTAGGACGCGTATGCTGCGTCGACGCCACATGGCATACGCACCGCTCTGTAGGAACGGCGCGACGGCGTGGACCAGGCTGCGGGTGAAGTGGCGAGCGGTACAGGTCTTGCCTGCTTGGACTCTCGATGACTTCCCGCCCTCTTCCCGCGATCCGTCCTGAGACCTCGCCTCCATTCCTCCGGCGGGCTAGTCCGCCGTCGATGCCCGCAATCCCCGACGAAGAATCCGGCCCCGACTGGCGTCGGATCTGGTGCGCGCTGCTTCGCTTCAAATGGATAGTGCTGTTGATGGTGCTGGTGGGATTAGGCGGCGCGTTCGCGGCGACACGTGTGATGCGGCCCGTCTACAGGTCGCAGGCCAACGTGTGGGTCGACGTGCCCGGCCGGCGCGGCGAGGGCGCATCAGACACGCGGGGCCCGATCCGGCAGGGCGCCCTGCTCGACGCCGATGACTGGGTCGAACTGATGCGCTCGTACATCGTGCTGGATCAAGTCGTCAGGGATCTCCGGCTATACCTCGCGGTGAAAAGCCCGGCCGACCGCCCGAGCTTCGCAGATTTCCAAGTCAACGACCAGTTCCGCCCCGGAAACTACAAGTTGAGTGTCAGCGGAGACGGTCGCGCGTACACGCTCTCGTCGGCCGACGGTGCAGACCTGGAACGCGGCGCCGTCGGTGATTCCATCGGCCGCCGGTTGGGATTCCGGTGGCAGCCCGCAGCGGGCACGTTGCCGTCCGGTGGCGATGTCGAGTTCTCGCTGGTGACGCCCCGCGACGCGGCGTTGGGACTCGGGGAGCAACTCGATGTCCGCATGGACTTCAACGGCAACTTCTTGGCGGTGGAGCTGCGCGGGACGAACCCGGTCATGATCTCCAACATTCTGAATGCGGTAACGCAGCGCTACGTTGCGGTAGCGGCCGAGCTGAAGCGCGAAAAGCTGACGGAGCTGACCAAGATTCTCGAGAACCAGTTGGCGACGGCGCAGCGCAATCTCGATGATGCCGAAGGCGCGCTGCGGGGTTTTCGCACGCGGAACATCACGCTCCCGTCAGAGCAGCCGAACGGCGGGGCAGCCGTGGGCGACTCGCGCGATCCCATCCGCGCCAGCTTCTTCGACATGCAGGGCGAACGGGATCAATTGCGTCGCGACCGCGAGTCGATCCAGCGCTTCCTGGGCGATTCGACGTTGCCGATCGATGCGCTGTCGACGGTCGGGTCCGTCCAGCACGCGCCCGAGCTGTCGAATGCGCTCAAGGAGCTGAGCGACAAGCAGGCGCAGCTGCGCGTGCTGCGCTACCACTACTCCAACGAGTACCCGCCGCTGCAGCGCGTCGTGCGCGAGGTCGGTGAGCTCCAGCAACGCACGATCCCGACGCTGGCGCGGGAGCTGATCGCGCAGCTGGCCGCGCGCGAATCGGAAATCGGCCGGCAGGTGGATGCCGCATCGGTCGATCTGCGCGGGATTCCGGGTCGGACGATCGAAGAAATCCGGCTCCGTCGCAACGCCCAGCTGAAGGAGCAGACCTACACGGCGCTGCAGCAGCGTTTCGATCAATCCCGGCTTGCCGCGGAAGCCACAGTTCCGGATGTGCGAGTCCTCGATCCGGCGATCGTTCCGCAGCGTCCGATCAAGAACACCAAGCCCCGCCTCCTGTTGATGGGCTTGCTGGCCGGTCTCGGACTGGGCCTGGTGGCGGCCGTGGTGCTCGACCGCGTCGACCCCCGCGTCCGCTATCCGGAGCAAGTGTCGCGCGACCTCGGGCTCCCGATTCTCGGCGCCGTGCCACATCTCCGCAGCAAGGAACCGGCCGAAGTAGTCGAGGCGCTGCGTGGCCTGCGGCTCAACGTCGCCCATGAATTTGGCGCGGGGCCCGTCGTCTTCACCGTGACGAGTCCGGAGCCGGGTGACGGGAAATCCTTCGTGTCGGCGAATCTCGCGGTCGCGTTCGCGGAGGGCGGGCATCGCACGCTGCTCATAGACGGCGACATCCGTCGCGGCGTCTTGCACCGCCGGTTCAAAGGCAACCGTCAGCCTGGCCTGGTCGACTTGCTCCAGGGGCAGGCGCGCCGCGACCAGGTCGTGCAGGAGACGCCGTACCCCAAGCTGTCGATCATGGGATGTGGCACGCGCACGCAGCGCGCGCCGGAGGTGCTCGGATCGCCCGTGATGAACGAGCTCTTCGCCGAACTGCGCGAGCACTATGACGTGATTGTGGTGGACAGCCCGCCACTCACCGCCGGCGTCGATCCCTTCGTCATCGGGACGGTGACCGGTGCGCTGCTCGTCGTGCTGCGGACGGGACACAGTCACCGCGGCGTGACCGGCGCGAAACTCGAAGTGCTCGACCGGCTGCCGATCCGGCTGCTCGGCGCGGTGTTGAACGATGTGCCGCGCGGTGCGGCCTATGGCTATTACGCCTACTACTCGTACTACCTGCCGGGCTACGAGGCGGTCGAAGAGGGGCAGACCTCCGGCCCGCAGGTCGTCTAAGGTGCTCTCATGAACCGCTCCTGGTGGTCCCTATCCGTCGCTTTCGTGCTTTGTGCCGCGGGAGGGCGAGGTTTCGCGCAAACACCGCCGACGGCGTTTCAGGCCGGCGATCGCGTGCTCCTCCGCGTCGAGGGGGATTCGGCTCTGTCGGATACGTTCACCGTCGTGGCCGGACCGGCCCTGCGCCTTCCGAACATCGGCGAGATCTCCCTCGCAGGGGTGCGCCGCACCGATCTCGAAGCGCACCTGGCGCAGGCGTTGAAACGCTACATCAACGATCCGGTGGTCCAGGCGCGCGCGTTGATCCGCGTCTCCGTCGTGGGGGAGGTCACGAGGCCCGGATTCTATGCCGTGCCCGTCGATCTCGTACTACCGGACGCATTGATGCTCGCCGGCGGCGCCACGCAGGCGGCCCGAGTGGACCGGCTGCGTATCCTGCGTGGGAACGCCGCACTCTGGGATGGCGCGCCGCTCCAGACGCAGATCGCTCACGGCGCGACGCTCGATCAGCTCGGAATCCAGGCCGGCGATCGGATTCAGGTGCCCGGGCAACGCGATCCCGAATCCAAGTGGCGCATCGCGGGCATGGTCGTCACCACGCTCGCGACCGTCGTCACGGTGGTCGCGCTCACGAATCGCTAGTGCTCCTGCCGTTGCGCTCGCGCAACAGGCCGGCGTCGCGGGCGGGCGACAAAGGCTGCTGACGTAGATCCAAAGATGCGTACTGAAGTAGATCCAACGGGGGAGGGAACTCTTTTCCTCGACAGCGTAGTAATCGTCCATCGAGACCACACGGGATTCACATGCGCCGTGAGCCGCGCCCCTGCTGCACGACTGCGATAGCGTGGCCCGATCCCTGCGTAGGGTGCCAGCGGGAGGATTGATCATGTCGACATCACTAGGATCGAACGGTGGCGACGCGGGCAGCGTCAACGCGCTGCTGTCGATCGGCTCGGAGGCCAAGGCTCAGATCCGCACGTTGGTCGTGGACGATGAGCACACCCTGCGCGAGACCTGCGCCAGCCTGCTCAGCGGCGAGGGGTATGCCGTCACCGCCTGCGGCCGGGGCCAGGACGCGCTCGACCTGCTGAAGCGCCAGCCCTTCGACATCGCGCTCGTGGACCTGTACATGTCCCAGGTCGATGGCCTTACCCTGCTCCGTGCGGCGCTGGCTACGAACCCGGAAACGATCGTCATCGTGATGACCGGCAACCCCAGCGTCGAGTCGAGCATCGAAGCGCTGCGCCAGGGAGCATGGGATTACATGCCGAAGCCGTTCTCGGCGCAGCACCTGCAAATCACGGTGGGACGAGCGGCCCACACCGTGCTCGTCGGCCAGGAGACACGCAGTCAGCGCGAAGATCCCGAGCGGACGCAGGACGCGAGCGATGAGGCCAAGCTGCTCGGGACGTCCGCTGCGTTCCGCAGGGTCATCGAGCTTGCGCGGCGCGTGGCGCCGACCGACGCGTCAGTGTTCATCACCGGCGAGAGCGGCGCGGGCAAAGAGCTCATCGCGCAATTCATCCACCAGCACAGCCGGCGGTTCAGCCGGCCGTTCGTCGCGGTCAACTGCGCCGCGCTGCCGGAGCCGCTCCTCGAATCCGAGATGTTTGGCCACCGCAAGGGCGCCTTCACGGGCGCCGTGCGCGACAAACCCGGTCTGCTCGAGACGGCCAACGGCGGGACGCTGCTGCTCGACGAGCTGGTCGAGATGTCGAAGCCGATTCAAGCGAAGCTGCTGCGCGTCATCCAGGACGGCGTCGTGCGTCGCGTGGGCAGCGAAACGACGGACGCCGTGGTGAACGTCAGATTCATCGCAGCGACGAACGGTGATCCGGAGGCCGCCGTGAAGGCCGGCACCATGCGGCAGGACCTCTACTACCGGCTGCGCGTGGTGCCGATCCATGTGCCGCCGCTCCGCGAACGGCCCGAAGACATCCCGCTGCTCGCCGACTACTTCCTGTCGACCTACTGGGTGCGGCACCGCAGGAAAAGCGAGACGCCCCCCAAGCTCTCCGACGCGGCAATCCGCGCGCTGTGCAGCCACGCCTGGCGCGGGAACGTCCGCGAGCTGCAAAACGTCATCGAGCACGTAGCCGTGCTGACCGAGCCGGGGACCGTCATCCGGCCTGACGAGCTGCCGCTGACCGCCGAACCGCAGTCGCCTGTGAATGCGAACGCGGCATCGCTCATCTCGACGATGCTCCAAGAGAGCTATCATGGCGCCCGCGAACAGGTGATCGCGCAGTTCGAGATGCAGTATTTGACGTGGTTGCTCAGCCGCGCGGGTGGGAACATGTCGAACGCCGCCCGCATCGCCGGCGTCGACCGCACCACTCTGTACCGGCTGATGGAGCGGCACGGCCTGCAGCGCAGCCCCAACGCCGCGTGGGTGGTGGAGCGTGAGCCTGGCGAAGAGACTGAAATGACTCCGCAAACGCAACCGGCCGCCTGAGCGTCCCCTTCGTCGCAGCGCTCGGCTCGCGTTGACTCATCGGTGAGGCTCGATAAGATGTAGAGGTGTGGGACTCTCGCTCGCCCGCGGGTGGCTCCTTGCTGGATTGATGGCCGCACTTCCCGTTCGGGTGAGCCTGGCCCAGCGAGTGCCGTCCGCCTTTCGGTCATACTCCTACCGACAAACCCCAGCCTCGGATCACAGCAGCTCCCGGCTCTGGATCGTCGCCGGTCTGCATGCGGCCGGCTGGGCGCTCGTGTACACTGAAGCGCAACGGACGTGGGGCCGCTCCCGCGGACGCTTTCACGTGAAGAACGACTGGACCGGCGACGGGCTGAGTCAGAACGACGAGGCCAGCCATCTGTTCTTCGGCTACACGCTGACCCGGACCTTTGCCGGGCAATGGCGTTGGGGCGGGATGCCGCCGCGAAGGTCCCGGACACTCGGTGCGGCCGAAAGCGCCCTCGCTTTGACGCTGGTGGAAGTGATGGATGCCTTCAATCCGGCCCAGGGGCTGGGGATTTCAGATCTCTTGTTCGACTATACCGGCGTCGGGGCGGGTCTCTGGACCCTCAGCCATCCGGGGGATTGGACAATCAGGACGAGCGTCAAAGTCGCGGCTCACACACGGCTGTTCGCTGAAACCGAGCGCCAGTCGGACAATTACATCTGGTGGGTCACGTATCGCCCGCAGTTGTGGTGGGGCGTGAAGCAGCCGCTCTCCTTCGGCGTCGGTCACAGCGTGCGTCGGGCTCCGGATGGAGTCACCCCGGTTCGCGAGCTCCATTTCGGAATCGGGACCTCGCTGCCGGATCTCGTGCGGACGTTCGCTCCCCACGCCGCGCGCGTCTTGGGGATTCTGGACTTCTACTTTTTCAATCTGAATATCACCGCGACGGTGCGGTGACCTCACGGGAGCTGGCGCGGCCGGCTGCGTACGCTATCCCACACCGCCAGCGCGGGTTTCGCACGCAGCACGCTGTCGGCCAACCCGAGGTGCGTGAATAGCGGCAAGATCGAGCCCGGCGGCGGTGGGTTGTTACTGAGATCGATATCGTAAAACGTCAGTTGAAACACACCCTTCGCCCGAGCGCTATCCAGCAACCGCTCCTGCCAGTTGATGTAGCGGGCCTCCTCGGCCGGTGACGACACCACACTTCCCACCGAGACCGACGGCCAGCCACCCTCCACGACGAGGACCGGCAGCGTCGTGCCCTGCGGAATACGGCTGTAGTAGTCGAGGGGGATCGACTCCGGGTCGGCAAACCCGCCCAGGTACGGATAGCTCGATAAGCCAAGAGCCTCGACGAACGGAAAATCCGCCAGGTCCCGCGCGATCCCCTGATACGGTCCACTCGGCCGACCCCACGCCGTCTCGACCTGCACGCTCACGTACAACTTGCTCGGCAGACTCGCTGCCTTGATCTGCGCCGCGACGGCGTTGGTCATCGTGACGACGGCCTGATAGACCGATACCGGTGCGGCTGCGCGGATGAGATTCGTCTCGGCGGCCAGACCCAAGTAGTCCGGCTGGATTTTCTGGGCGACGGCAAAAACCCATTGGCGATAGAGCCGCTGCACCATCGTGTCGGTGATGCTGCGACCGGCCGCGACGAGCTCCGGAGCTTCGGCCGCCCGGTTCAATCCGTCGGTGGCATCGACGGTAAACACCACCCACAGCCCTTTGGCGCGGTAATACTGCGCCAAGGGAACTTCCACCGTGTCGACCGCGCCGGCGGGGGAATGGCCGCCGAGCATGGCGGCCCACGGCGGCGAGACGTGCATGATGGCGGCGTCGGCGTGCGGGACCCAGTTGTTGATGGCGGCAATCAGATTCGCCGTCGACGTGTCGAACCGTGGTGGAATGGCGGAGAACCCCATGAGATATGTGCGAGGGGTGAGGCCGGGGCCGGATCCGTTGCCGCACGCCGCTGTCACGAGTCCGACGGTCAACAAAAGGATGGCTCGTCGCATCATGTCCTCGAATGTAACGGGCTCTTGACGCCATCTGTCGCCGTACGTTAGAACCCACGGCGATATGACTCGCATGATGCGGTGGACGACCTGGGTGGCGCTGTGCGTTGCGCCACGAACGCTCTCCGGCCAGACGTCCGATACTACCAAACCCTATACCCTGCCGCCCACAACGGTCACGGTCACTCGCATCGAGGCACAGCTTACAAGAGTCCCGCTGTCGATTCACACCATCGATCGCGCGCAGATCAGTCGAGCCAGGCCGACCTGGGGGTTGGACGAAGCGCTCGCGAACGTCCCCGGCGTCTACGTCGCCAACCGCTACAACTTCTCCCAGGATCAGCGGATCTCGATTCGTGGCTTTGGCGCGCGCTCGGCGTTCGCGGTGCGGGGGATCAAGATCCTCGTCGATGGCATTCCCCAGACACTACCCGACGGCCAGGGCCAGCTCACGAATCTCGAGCTCGGCGAGGTCGACCGCATCGAAGTGCTGCGCGGATCGGCGTCGGCGCTATATGGCAACGCGTCCGGCGGCGTGATCAGCATCTGGACCACACCGCACGACGTGGCCCATATAAATGAAGAGGCACGCTTTGTCGCCGGGCGGTTCGATCAGCAGTCCGGTCGATCGTGGAACAAGTGGCAGACGACGACCAGCATGCGAGTGGGTGAGGGTAGCGCGCTCGTGACCGTCTCCCGCCTCGACTATGAAGGAGAGCGGGACCACAGCGCGGCGGACAACCGCGTCCTCAACGCCCGCGTGCGATTGCCGCTCGGGAGTGCCTGGTCGCTGGCTCTGGTCACGGACGTCGGCGACAACCCGCGCGCCGACAATCCCGGCTCCTTGACGCTCGCCGAGCTGCAGGCGAACCGCGACACGGTGCCCTTGCTCAATCGCAATCGCAACGCGGGTAAGGCCGTCACACAATTCCAGAGCGGCGCGACGTTGCGACATGCCTTGGCGAATGGCGGCGAAGCCGCCGTCACGGTGTTTGGGCTCACGCGTGACCTGAAGAACCCGATCACCACGACGTATATCGATCTGAGCCGCGTGGACTACGGCGCGCGCGCCAGCGTGACTTACCCGGCGCCGTTGGGCTCACTCGCGCACCGGCTTACGGCCGGGTTCGACTTTCAGCGCCAGCGCGACGACCGCAAGAATTTCAACTATCTCAACACGGCGGGCGATTCCGCCAAGGCCGACACCACCCGCACGCTCGATCAGCTGGAGCATGTCACCGAGATCGGGCCATTCGTGCAGAGCGCGCTGGAGCTGTCGCCGCGCACGACGATAACTGCCGGGCTGCGCTACGACTGGGTCAAGTTTGCGGTTCGCGATCGGCTCATCACGACGACTCCGCCGAATCCGGACGACTCGGGTGATCGTCTGATGCGTGCGCTCTCGGGATCGCTCGGCGTCGCCGTGAATCCCTCGAGCGCGGTGACCGTGTACGGCAACCTCGGGACCTCGTTCGAAACGCCCACGACGACCGAGCTCGCCAATTCGCAGTCGGGCGCGGGCGGATTCAATCCCGATCTCAAGCCCCAGCATGCCTGGAACTATGAGGTCGGTGCCAGAGGCTCCGCGGCGGGGCGCCTCGCGTATACCGTCTCAGTGTTTCAAGCCGACGTGCGCGATGCGCTCATCCCGTATGAGCTCGCGGCGCCACGCTTCTACTATAGGAATGCGGGGAGCACCCGGCATCGCGGCGTGGAGCTGAGCGGCGATGTATCCGTGGTTCCAGGCGTGAACATCGAGGCAGTCTGGACGTATGCCGATTATCGTTATCGTCGCTACTCGTTCACGACGGGGACGACCGTCCACACCCTCGACGGCCGTGCGTTGCCCGGCGTTCCGCAGCACTGG
>Ga0209161_10000147_pt1 | contig 52902 bp, 45 predicted proteins | sample GraSoiAngelo_155_FD_186169 | JGI IMG/M metagenome (GOLD analysis project Ga0209161, IMG submission 186169) | Grasslands soil microbial communities from the Angelo Coastal Reserve, California, USA - 14_1009_13_30cm (SPAdes) (version 2) | ecosystem: Environmental > Terrestrial > Soil > Grasslands... | reverse complement strand
ATGCTGATCAGCAATATGGCGAGCGGCCTCATCTCGATGGAGTTCAATCTACGCGGCCCAAACCTCTGTATTGTCACCGCCTGCGCAACATCGAATAACGCCATTGGTGAATCGTGGCGAATTATCAAATCTGGTGACGCCGACGTCTTCCTCGCAGGCGGCTCGGAAGCGTCCATCGTTGAGATCGGCCTTGCGGGATTCGGAGCGATGAGGGCGCTTAGCACTCGCAACGACGAGCCCGAGCGGGCCTCTCGCCCATTCGATCGTGACCGCGACGGTTTTGTGATGAGCGAAGGCGCAGGAGTTGTCGTGGTGGAGGAATTGGAGCACGCCAAAGCGCGGCGTGCGAAAATTTACTGCGAAATCACCGGATACGGCCTGTCAGCCGACGCGTTTCACATGACTGCGCCGCCGCCCGACGGCGAAGGCGCAGCGCGCGCCATGCAACTCGCGCTCGAACACGCCCGCCTATCTCCGGAACAGGTCGATTACATTAATGCACATGCCACGTCGACCGATATTGGCGACATTTGCGAGACCCGCGCGATCAAACAAGTATTCGGAGACTACGCTTATAAGGTTGCCATCAGTTCCACGAAATCGATGACTGGGCACCTTCTAGGCGGCGCTGGCGGAGTAGAAATGGCCGCGTGCGCACTTGCCATTCGAGATTCCGTAATTCCTCCAACAATCAATTTAGAAAATCCGGGAAAAGAATGCGACTTGGATTACACGCCCAACGTTGCCCGCGAAAGAAAAGTGCGCGTCGCTCTGAATAACTCCTTCGGCTTCGGCGGCCACAACGCCACCCTAGTCGCCAGCGCGTTTGAAGAATAATGCTAGGCGCGACCACAGCTCGCTCGCCGTGGCGAGGGCGCACCGCAACATGCCCAATCGCTTTTGACTATTCACCCGTCACAGTCACTATTTAACTCAGCGAATGCTTTGGGCGTTCACTAGTCACACGCGGGCATAGCTTAATGGTAAAGTTCCAGCCTTCCAAGCTGGCCATGCGGGTTCGATTCCCGTTGCCCGCTATTGATCCGGCGAGATCAGTTCGCGGTTTCGCCACGTGAAGCCCACACCGGAGTAAATCGTCAGCGCCACCGTAATCCACACCAGCACCGGCCCGGCTTCGCCCCAGGCTCGCGCCCACCATGTGGATGTTTCATTAGCGTACCGCAGTTCCACAATTGAAAGGAGCGCAAGGAAGAAGATAATTGTAATAATTTGCCACGAAGTCTTTTGTTTACCCAGACTTTCCGCTGGAAGAATCCGCCCTTTGGCGCTGGCCATTAGGCGCAATCCGGTAATCAAAAAATCTCGTGCTACCACTGTCGTCGCTGCCCACGCTGGCACCGCTTTGAGAGGCACCAGTGAAATGAACGCCGCGGCGACCATTATTTTGTCGACGAGCGGATCCATGAGTTTCCCAAAGCTGGTGATTACTCCGTAACGCCGCGCGATTTCTCCGTCGATGAAATCCGTGAGGCCCGCAATCAGAAAGATCACGAGCGCAGTCGTGCGCCCGTAATGCCACGACGAATTGAGTGCCACTACAAAAAGCACAGTTAGCGCAAGTCGGCTTAAGGTAATCCGATTCGCCCAATTCATACCGTAGCCGGAATCGCTGATCCCGGCTGTTCGTTCCGCTTGCCGCTCTTAAACCGAGGCTTCTTCCAAATCGGGACTTTCTTCTTCAATTCGTCCACAATCCACTGACTGGCGCGAAATGCTTCATTCCGATGGAGGCCCGCAACTCGCATAAAAAGCGATGGTTCCCCAACGGCGATAAAACCGATTCGGTGATGAATGATAACAAACTGAACGCGAAATTTCTCCGCGGCCTGCTCGGCAATTTGTCTCAACTGATGTTCGGCCATTTCGCGATGCGCTTCATATTGAATCCCGTCGATTTCGCGTCCATCTTCAAGTCTCCGCACCACTCCCCAAAAGTCGTTTATCGCTCCTGCGTCGCCACGGTGGGTTTTCGGCGGCGTATCAAGCGACGCTTCAGTCACTAAAACTTCACAAACGACATTTGCCATGCGCTCAAATTCCTCGTTACAGTGTTGTCTTCTCCGAAGTAGTTAGAAAGAAGATATTAAAATGACAACCAATCAATGTAATATTGGCCTGATCGGTCTCGGTGTGATGGGCGAAAATCTCGTCCTCAACATGGAATCGAAGGGATTTTCTGTCGCTGTATTTAATCGCACAACGGAAGTTACCGAGAAATTCGCTGCCGGACGTGCCAAAGGAAAAAACATTCAGCCAACTCGCACGATTGAGGAGTTTGTCGGAGCGCTGAAAAAGCCGCGCATAGCAATGATGATGGTGAAGGCTGGACCTCCCGTGGACGCGGTCATCAATGAACTCGTCCCACTGCTCGAAAAGGGAGACATCGTTATCGATGGAGGAAATTCGCTTTTCACTGACACACAGCGGCGGGGAAAGGAATTAGAGGGTAAGGGAATTCATTTTGTGGGCATGGGCGTGTCCGGGGGTGAGGAAGGCGCGCTAAAAGGTCCTTCACTCATGCCGGGCGGATCGCGTGAGTCATGGGAAATTATCGCGCCGATTTTCCGCAAGATCGCCGCGCAAGTGGATGGCGAACCGTGTTGCCGATATATGGGACCAGATGGCGCCGGTCACTACGTCAAGATGGTCCACAACGGTATTGAGTACGGCGATATCCAATTGATCTGCGAAGCCTACGCTATCCTAAAAGACGTCCTCGGAATGGACGCAGCACAACTGGCCGAAATTTTCGCAGAATGGAACAAAGGCGAGCTGGAAAGCTATCTTATCGAAATCACATCCGAGATTTTCCGAAAGATCGATCCTGACACCGGCAAGCCGCTCGTCGATATGATACTCGACAAAGCAGGACAAAAAGGAACCGGTATCTGGACACTTCAAGCTGCAATCCGACAATTCGTAGTTATTTCAACAATTAACGCTGCAGTTGAAGCCCGCGTTATCTCCTCACGAAAGGAAGAGCGTGTGGCTGCGTCCAAAATTCTCCCGCACCCGAGAGTTCGACAGTTTAAAGGCAATCGCACGCGTCTAATCGATGCAGTGCGTGACGCGCTTTACGCGTCGAAAATTGTGTCTTACACGCAGGGAATGGAGCTTCTTCGTTCTGGAAGCGCCGAATACAAATGGAACCTCAACCTGAGCGACATTGCCACCATCTGGCGAGGCGGCTGCATCATTCGCGCGAAATTTTTGAACCGAATCGTGGAAGCATATCGGCGCGATGCCGCGCTGCACAATCTTCTGCTCGACCGCTATTTCACGAGGGCCATCAAGAAGGCGCAGGCGAAATGGCGTCTCGTCCTTGCGACAGCGATCAAACATGGTGTAGCGACGCCTGCGTTTTCTGCCTCGCTGGCGTACTTCGACAGTTATCGCTCCGCTCGTCTGCCGGCAAACCTCCTGCAAGCGCAACGCGATTTCTTTGGCGCGCATACTTACGAGCGGATCGATAAACCGGGCGTATTTCACACCGACTGGGCCCAGCCCGAGGGAAAACCAGCTGAGAAACCGGCCCAAGCGAAAACGCCGGAACCGCATCACACGGGCGAGTAATTGCTGTAGCACGCACTGTCCTCAGCGGAGCTGGTCCGCTGAGACAGCGGACACAACAGGACGCAAATTTTTGTTATTTAAAATCGTGCGACTCGCTCCCGACGAGCTGTACGTGCGCAAGCGGTCTAATTTCGCGCGCTTTTATCAAAACGACGTTGTCCGAATTCTGGACTGTGCCTTCAATGAGCAGAAAGGCTTCCTCTGTGATGAGGAGGCGAAAACGTTCAAACAGCTCCGGCTCGACAATTGCATTTGAAACGCCGGTTTCGTCTTCGAGGCTGATAAAAACAAATCCTTTTGCTGTGCCGGGACGCTGGCGGCAAATCACGTTTCCGGCGATCTGAATGATCGAACCGTGTCGGGCGTGAACGAGATCGATCGCACGCCAAATATTCGGCAAATTTCCGCGCAATAGTTTCATCGGATGCGGTCCGGTTGTTAGATTCATCGTCTCGTAATCTGCCTTCACGCGTTCGGGTAAGGTCATCGGCGCAAGGGGAGTGCGGGCGCCCCGCCCCCTCTTTTCGGCGTCCCCGCCGAAAAGCTCCCGAAGAGTGTCCCGCGAGGCGCGTGACACAGCGGGCGAGGCGCCCGCGCTCCCCAACAAATCATCGTGGATCGTTTCTTCCGCCTCCCACATCGCCGCGCGGCGATGTTCGGCAAAACAATTCAGGGCCCCTAATTCTGCCAGCGTGCGTAACTCGTCTTTCGAGAGGAGAACCCGCTGCCTGAAATCGTGTAACGACTCGAATTGTCGATGTTCGCGTTGCCTAACGAGTTGTTCGGCGTGTTCCTGCCGCAATCCGTTTACGACGCAAAACCCGAGCCGCACCGTATTGTGATCGAGGACTGTGCAGCGCCACTCGGATTTCGAAACGCAAACTGGCTTGAACTTCAGGCCGTGTCGCTGTCCGTCTTTTACAATCGTTGCCGACGTGTAAAAACCCATCGGCTGATTGTTCAACAGACTCGCATAAAATTCCGGCGCGCGATGCACTTTTAAATACGCGCTGCCGTAGGCGAGAATGGCGAAACTGATCGCGTGGGATTCCGGGAATCCATAAAGCGCAAACGATGAGATGGACTGAATGATTTTTTCAATCTTGTCAGGAGCGACGCCTTTTCGCTTCATGGCGGCGCGCAATTTCACGCTCACTTTCCGCATGCGTTCCTCGGACCGATGAAAACTCAGAGCGCGCCGCAACTCCTCGGCTTCATCTCCTGAAAAATCAGCCATCACCATGGCGATCTTGAGCATCTGTTCCTGAAACAATGGTACGCCAAGGGTGCGGCCCAGCACCGGCTTTAATCGGTCGTCAAAGTACGTGACTTCTTCGCGGCCGGCCCGCCGATTCAAATACGGGTGCACCATGTCGCCCTGGATCGGTCCCGGGCGGATGATCGCCACTTCGATCACGACATCGTAAAAACATTCCGGTTTCATCCGTGGCAGCGTCGCCATTTGCGCGCGGCTTTCGATTTGGAAAACCCCGATCGTATCGGCGCGCTGCATGATCTCGAAGGTCGCCGGATCATCTTTCGGAATGTGAGCCAGATCGAGAGGCCGCCCACGTTCCCGGCACAATTCAAATGCGTCCTGCATCACCGACATCATGCCGAGGCCTAACAAGTCTACTTTCACGATGCCGAGCTCTTCGCAGTCGTCTTTGTCCCATTGGGCGACGACTCGGCCTCGCATGGAGGCGTTTTCCAGCGGCACAAATGAACTGAGTTTATTCTGGCAGATGATCATCCCGCCAGAGTGCTGCCCAAGGTGCCGCGGCAATCCATAAATCGCGTGATACAGCCTGATGAACGCGGGCATCCGCGGGTGTACCTTTGGCAAGCCAGCCTGCTCAATCTGTGATTCGAGTTCGAGTGTGTGTGGAAAATCGCCGTTCGCGAATAGATGCGAAAACCGATCGATTATGCTGGGAGAAAAGTTTAGCGCTTTTCCGATCTCGCGCGCGGCGCTGCGCCCGCGGTAACTGATCACGTTCGCAGTCATGGCCGCGCCGTGCTTGCCGTAACGGCGATAAATTTCCTGGATCACCGCTTCGCGACGGTCGCCGCTGGGAAGATCCAGATCGATATCGGGCCAGCCTTTGCGGCTCTCATTGAGGAAGCGTTCGAACACGAGATGATTTTCCACCGGATCAACCGGCGTGATTCCGAGGCAATAACAAACTGCGCTGTTCGCGGCGCTCCCTCGGCCCTGGACCATCATGTTGTGTTCGCGACAGAAATTGACGATGTCCCAGACAATCAGGAAATATCCGGGGAAACCGAGTTTCGTGATCAGGGCAAGTTCTTCTTCAAGCTGTCGTTTTACTTTCGCGCTAATCGCAGCGTAACGCTGTTGCGCACCGAACCAGACGATGGTGCGTAAGAACGAATCCATTGTATGACCTGTCGGCACCGGATATTCGGGAAATTCGTAACCGAGATTCTCGAGGGAAAATGTGAGCCGTTCGGCCAGGCGCGATGTGTTTTCAATCGCTTCCGGCAAATCGGCGAAAATTCCTCGCATTTCGCGATCACTCTTCAGATGCCGTTCGGCATTTTGTGATAAAAGTTTTCCCGCAGCATCGAGATGGGTGTGCTCGCGAATGCAAGTGAAAACATCCAACACTTCGCGCCCGTATAGCTTTGCGTATTGAACGCCGTTCGTAGCGAGAAGCGGCAATCGATTTAGGCGCGCAAGCTCGATCAGTTCACGATTGATACGTTCTTCGCCGCGAATGAAATGTCGCTGAATTTCTGCGAAAACATTTTCGCGGCCAAAGGTATCGATTAAAAATCGCGTGCGGTCGTCTGCATTCCGGGGAGCACAGGCTGCCAGCCTGTCGCGTCCGGCAGCTTGCCGGACGCTCTGAGTGTTTGCACGCCAGGGGTGAAAAGATGTTTGCGGGAAGCTGCCGCAAACTACAGGCTGGCAGCCTGTGCTCCCCAATCCAAACAACGCCACCAATCCTTCAGCGAATTGCGGTAACTGGCTCCATCGCACGGCGCATGTGCCTTTTTCGCTGCGCAAATGTGACTGAGTGAGTAGTTCGCACAAATTTTTGTAACCAGTGCGATTTTCGACCAGCACAGGAAGGACACTTCCGTCTTCCATTGACAATTCGCAGCCGATGATTGGTCGCACGTTGTGTTCGCGTGCCGCGACAGAAAATCGTTGCACGCCGTAAACGCCGTTGCGATCGATCAACGCCATCGCCGGCATTTCCAGTTCCGCTGCCACCGCAGCTAATTGCTCTGGGAACGATCCACCGCGGAGAAAGCTGAACGCGCTACATGCATGTAACTCGATGTAGCTCATGGCATGTCATCCTGAGCGCAAGCGAAGGACCTCTCCTATGATGCTTGGATCACGCTGTAGACTAAGAGTGCTCAATCGTGCTTTCGTGAGATCTCTCGCTCCGCTCGAGATGACAGTCTCAGTCATAAATCCCATCGATTTTCCATGTGCCGTCTGCCTTATGAGTTCGAACGAGTTCGCTATTCTCCATCGCCAGGTCCCATTCGGCGCGTGCCCAGGATTTCTCGTCCCACCAATTTCCAGAAATTAAATAGGGCCCGCGTTGCTCGATGACTTTTCCGCAAATTTCTGTGCTGCGAAGGTGTGCCGGCGTGTCTGCATCCAACAAGACTGATGCAGACACTGGGGGACGAAATCTTCGCAGGGGAATCCGAGATGTTGGTTTGCTGGGTTTCGGGCGATTGAGGTCAATCGCCCCTACCTGCCATGCGAAAGGTTCGAGGCGAAATGCATCCGGCCGATGGGTCTCTTCCAAAACCGGCGTGCCAACTCGGTCCGCACCCAGAACAGCGATCAAACGCGCGAGCGTTTCTGAGAGTTCATGTGGATTGCGTAATGTAGTTTCGAACAATCCGAATTGTTCCCTGACAGGCTTGGTTGGGTGCACTTCCAGCGAGACGGCAACAATTGCATGCTCCGATTTAAAATTCTCCAGATGCGTGTGCAGCATCCGAAAAAGAAGATCAGCATCATTGGTCGGCTGCGGAATTTTGAAAACCCGCTCGTAAATTTGTTTATCCGTAAACGTGATTCGCAGCGTCAGTTCTTTTGCAACGAGATAAATCGCGCCCAAGCGTACTGCGAGCTGCTCCAAAAAACGGCGTAAGATGAAGAGCAGCGGTTGGGCTGTTTCAATTTCATTTTCAAATTCAAAGCTTTCCGCGAACGACTCCGGCGGCCGAACCAATTTCAGCACTCGATTGAATTGTCCATTGGCCCGTTCCCACATCCGGACAGCTTCCGGCCCGAGCCGCGCCCCCAGCTGCTCTTTATCAAGCGCCGCAAGTTGGCCAAGAGTATGAATCCCCCACTTGTGCAGGATCGTCAGGATTTCCTGCACCTCGATTTGCCCTTGCATAGGAGCAATTTAGAGCAAGCTATGAGATATGTTCAAGAGAACATTTTTCGACTCTGTCATGTCGAGGCCGAGTCGAGACATCTCTGATTTTTTCGGCTTCGATTACATTCACATCCAGAGATTTCTCGACTTCGCCCTCGGCTCCGCTCGAAATGACACCTTTCGCGAATATGGAGCATCAAATAATTTCTATCGGACATTTCGGCAGCGCTTGCATAAACGCACGGCCGTAGGGTCTGGTGACGATGCGATTGTCGAGAATCACGATAATTCCGCGGTCGCTCTTGGTTCGAATCAAGCGACCTATCCCTTGTCGAAATTTCAGGATCGCCTCCGGCAGAGAGTATTCCGTAAACGGATCGCCGCCGCGCTCCTCGATCAATTCGAGTTTGGCTTCGATCAGCGGATGATCGGGCACCGCAAACGGAAGGCGGGTGATGATTACATTCGAAAGCGCCTCGCCGGGAACATCCACGCCGCCCCAAAAGCTGTCCGTACCAAAGAGGACAGCTCCCGGCGTTGATTTGAATTGTTCCAGGAGCTTACTGCGCGGCGTGCCCGCTCCCTGCACGAGAAGGTTCATGCTGTTCTCTACAAAAAATTTCTGCATCGCCCCTGCGACCTGTTGCATGTCACGGTAATTTGTGAAAAGGACGAACGCGCGCCCATTGGTCCGTTTGACGAAATGCGCGATCCATCGCTCCAGCTCTCTGTGATAAGCGTCGTCGCGCGGGTCGGGCATCTTTTGGACGATGAACATTTTCATCTGCCGTTGAAAATCGAACGGGCTGCCGAGCTGCAACGGTTCTGCTTCCGTCGCGCCCGTGCGCTCACGAAGATAGGCAAGATCCGGTCGGCCCACTGCCAGAGTTGCGCTGGTCATGATGCAACAGCAGTTCTCGCGAAAGAGCATCCGCCGCAGCACCGGCGCGAGATCGACAGGCGCGGCGTTGAGAGCGAGGAACCGCTCTGTTTTACCGGTCCGCTCGACCCAGTAAACGTGCTCGGGGGCGCTTTGCTCGAGAAAAATGGCAATGCCGTCCCGTGCGTCGCGGATGCGTCGCCCGAATTCCTGCAGCTCCGCCTTCAAAACTTCGTCATCGGCACGTTTCACCGCCTCGGCTACACGTGCCTGAAGCACAGTCAATCGACCTGTGATCGTATCCGGAACAAAATCGACATCGCGGACACGAAACTCGCGGCCTTTACGAAAATCTGATCGCGACTCGACCGCCGCAAAAAATTTATCAACATCATCAATCAGGCCCGCGGCGAGTCGCACGCCCTCCGCATCGCGCATTACAGTGAACAGTCCTTTGCGCGTCCGCGAATTGTAGAGCCGTTGGATTGTCGAGCGCAGTCCGTATTGCGAGACGCCGATACCGATCTGCTTGGACGCGACCTGCTCGATCGTATGCGCTTCGTCCAAAATGATGAAATCATTTGGAAAAAGGAATCCGCTTTCGCGCTCTTCCTGTTGGTCTGGTGAGCCGAGTAATATGAAGAGCAAGGTGTGATTGAGCACAATCACGTCCGAAGCCAGCAAACGTTTCCGTGCCTGTTGATAAAAACAGCGCGGATTCTGCCCGCATGTTTTCTGTGTGCAAATGTGAGCCTCGCTGCAGACTTGTGTCCAAACTTTTGGATCGGGCTCGACGGATAAATCGCTGAGCGATCCGTCGCGGGTTGTGCTGGCCCATTCGGCCAGCCGCTGCAATTCGTTCTCCTCCGGTCCGGTGAAAAGTTCCTTCGCGCTTTGCAACGCGCGCTCGAGCCGGCGCGGACAAAGATAATTCTGCCGGCCTTTCATCAACGCTGCGTCAAACTCGACCGGCAGCACTTTTTTCAAAATTGGAATGTCTTTGTGCAGCAGTTGTTCCTGAAGGTTGATCGTATGCGTGGAAACGATCGCCTTTTTGTGCTGGTCGAGCGCGAACAGAATTGCCGGGACGAGATACGCCAGCGATTTGCCCACACCGGTGCCTGCTTCGACCACCAAATGACGCTCTTCCTCCAGCGCCTGCGCCACTCGCGCTGCCATTTCCTGTTGTTGCGGGCGGAACTCGAAGTTCTTAGCCTTGGATAGCGCCCCGTTTGCGGAAAAGAATCCGTGGACGCTTTCCACAAATTCGCTGCTTAGAACATCTTTCAGGGCGATCATTTCGAAATAGCGCACGCTGGCAACGCGTATCTATCTAGTATTTTTCGATTCGACGTCACATTTCTGTCATGTCGAGCGAAGCGAAACATCTCTGATATTCGTAGCTTGCCGGCCAAACAAAATGATCAGAGATTCCTCGCTTCGCTCGGAATGACACCCAGTTGGTAAGCCAAATGCTATTGTAATTCGCCAATGGCAAATCGAAATTCCAAATCGCATGAGACTCCTTGACCGATACGTCATTCGGAACTTCTTGCAGGTTTACTTTTACTGCATCGCCGGCTTCATCTCCATCTGGCTTATCTTCGATGTCAGCGACAATATCTCGACGTTCATCGACCAACACGTACCTCTTTCCCTTGTCATTCGCTATTACGGCACGCAGATCCCGCAGGTTTTCATTATTCTGTTGCCGGTTTCGCTGCTGCTGTCGCTCCTTTTTGCCTTGGGCCGAATGTCGCGTGCGAACGAAATCGTTTCCATGCTCACGGCAGGAGTAAGTCTTCCTCGTGTCCTGCTGCCATTGATCGGCATGGGGCTGCTTACGGTGGCGGCGAGTATGGCGCTCAACTATTCGCTTGCACCGCACTCCGAATTGGCACGGAAATCATTCCTGTCCGAAGCGCAGTCGCGTCCCGGGCGCTACATCCAAGGACAAATTTTTCGCAATCGTACGGACTCGCGTACCTGGTTCATTCAGAATTTTCTTCCGCGCAGCAATACCTTCAACAACGTTCAGGTGCTTCAACAGGACGCCAACGACAACATCGTCACAAATTACATTGGCGCTCGCGCCTATTACCGTCCGGAAACTAAAACATGGGAGTTGGAGAATGCTAAACTCGTCCATTACGACCATTCGGGGAACATCGTCGATGAGCAGATTTATCCTTCGCTGAAAATTGAGCACTGGAGCGAAACTCCGTTCCGGCTGGGCAGCGCAAACGAACGAGCAGAATTCCTAAGCCTGCCGGAGCTCCAGGAGTATTTGCGTTTCAATGCGGACTTTCCCACTACGTTGCTCGCGCCGTTTCGCACGCATCTGCAGTATCGCCTTGCCCTGCCGTGGACCTGTTTTGTTGTTGTGTGCATTGCGGCCCCGCTGGGAATCGGTTACTCGCGACGGGGCGTTTTATCGAGTGTTGCGGCTGCGGTTTTTCTTGTTTTTTCGATGAACTTTTTGGTCCACCTTTTTCTTGCGCTGGGCGAAGGCGCCCGCGTTCCTGCATGGATCGCGGCCTGGACGCCGAACATTCTTTTCATGGCAATTGGTCTCTACTTGTTATACCTGCGGGCCTCCAATCGCGAACCGCCCAGCTTTCATCTTTTCACTGCGCGACGTATAGTTGCGCAATGAATCCTCTCCCAAACGCATGGGCGATCAAACATCGGGCGGACTTCTGCGCCGTTACGCGTCGGCCGTTTGTTCCCGGCGAATACTTTTATACTCTGCTGTATCACGGCGCCGATGGCTACCGCCGCGAGGATTTGAGCGAAGAGGCGTGGCAAAACCGGAATGAAAACATTCGGCCGTTCTCATTTTGGAAATCACGGTACGAGCCGTTGCGGCAGAAGCCGGCGGAACCTGTGCCCAAAGAAAATGCAGAAGAACTCTTCCGACGTTTAATGGCGTCGGATAATCCCCCTGCAAGCGCCTGCTATGTGCTCGCCGCGATGCTCGAACGCAAGCGCGTCCTAAAACAAGTGAAAACAGAGTCCCGCGACAGCGGGAGCCAAGTCCTCATTTACGAACAGGGTACAACAGGAGACGTGTTTGTCGTCCCAGATCCGCAACTGCGACTCGACGAACTGGAATCTGTGCAGAACGAAGTCACGCAGCTACTGCAGAAGGCAACGCCATGACCACTGAATCTCCGCCGCCCAATTACAAGATCGGCAATGAGCGCCTGATTAGCGTTACGGAAAAAGCCGCGTTTAAACTGGCGTCGCTGCTCGAAGAAAAAGGCAAGCCGGACGGCGCCTTACGCCTCAAGGTGGTCGGAGGCGGCTGCTCAGGCCTGCAATACGTGATGGATTTGGTAGATGGCCCAAATGAGCGCGACATTCTCGTGCCAACGCAAAATGTGCACCTGGTCGTCGATCCAAAGAGCGCGCTTTTCGTCAGCGGTTCGGTGCTCGATTACAGCGAAGATCTGCAAAAGGGCGGCTTCAAGGTCACGAATCCCAATGCCGTCGCTCACTGTTCCTGCGGCGAAAGCTTCGCAGTTTAGGAAGTCTGCATTCAGCTAACCGGTCGTGGTGTCGAGCCGTGTGGATTACGCAAGCTACACCTTCATGACCTCGGCATCCTTGTGCTTGAGATGATCGTCGATCGATTTAACGAAACGATCGGTGAGCTTTTGCACTTCTTCTTCCAAGTCGCGCAAGCCGTCCTCCGTCAATTCGCCGGCGGCCTTGAGTTTCTTCGCTTCGTCGAGTGCCACGCGCCGGTTCGCACGCACGCGCACGCGGGCTTCCTCCGCCATTTTGCCCAGGGAACGCACCAGTTCTTTTCGACGCTCTTCTGATAGCTCCGGGATTGGCAATCGAATGATCTTGCCATCAACCGCAGGCGTTATGCCGATCTTCGACTCTTTGAGCGCCCTCTCGATATCCTGCACTGTGCCGGCATCGAATGGTTGAACAACAAGCAACCGCGGTTCGGGCGTCGTGATCAAAGCGAGTTGTTTTAACTTCATCGTCGATCCGTAAGCGTGAACGTCCACGTTCTCTACAAGGCCAGGAGAAGCTTTTCCGGTGCGCACCGCCGCGAATTCGTGCACCATGTAATCGACGCTTTTTTCCATCGACATCTCGGCCTCTAGAAGGATGTCATCTCTGCTCATGGCGCCTGGATTCTTAGGTCCGAAGAAGGTTCATCGCAAACCAGAGTCCCGACTTTTCGACCGAGCACCGCATCGCGAATGCTGCTGGGGTTATTCATGTTAAGAACGACGATTGGAATCTTGTTGTCCATGCAGAGGCTGAACGCTGTCGAGTCCATGATTTGCAAGCGTTTCGCAAGCGCTTCGCTGAAGGTGAGCTGGTCGAAGCGTCTAGCGTCTGGATACTTGTTCGGATCGCGATCATAGACGCCGTCGACTTTAGTGGCTTTCAGGATTACATCCGCGCGAATTTCGCTCGCCCGCAGAGCTGCCGTTGTGTCCGTAGAAAAGTACGGATTGCCCGTGCCGGCAGCGAAAATGACCACGCGTCCTAGCTCCAAATGCCGAATGGCACGCCCCAGGATGAACGGCTCAGCCACATTTCTCATGTCGATCGCACTCTGCACACGCGTCTCAACGCCCATGTGGTCAAGCGCACTTCGTAGGGCCAGCGCATTTATCACGGTTGCCAGCATGCCCATGTAGTCCGCCGTGGTCCGGTCCATGCCGCGTTGCGACGCCGATAGACCGCGCCAAATGTTTCCGCCACCAATCACGACGGATACTTGCACATCCAGGTCGCGGACTTCCTTTATACGCTCAGCGATCTCGCGCACAACGGTTGTGGAGATGTTTTCGCGCCCGCCGCGCTCCTGCATGGCCTCGCCGCTTAGTTTGAGCACGATGCGTTCATAGACTGGTGTGTCGGCTTGCATGAGCGGTTTACAACATCAACAGAAGATGTCGGCCTTGGAAAGCACAAACGGTGATGGGGCAAAGCGCGCAGGCTTGCGCTGGGGAGCACAGGCTGCCAGCCTGTAGTTGCCGGCAACCCTGCCGGCAACATGTTTGCGCAAGTAATGTCGCAGTATCCGGGGATCGCCCTGTCTCGGCAAGCTGCCGAGACCTATAGGCTGGCAGCCTGTGCTCCCCAGAATTAGTGCGCTCCGCGCAAAATTGAAGCGTAACCGCGCAAGAATTCTGGCGCGCTCATTCGCTTTTTTCCTTCCAGTTGCACCTCATTGAGGGAAAGTGCTCGCGAGCCGGCGGCGATGATCAGTTTTTCGCTCTCCAAAATTTCTCCTGGTTGCCCGCTGAGATCGAGGATCGACGCAGAAAAAATCTTCAAGTGTTGTCCGTCGATCTCGGTGAACGCTCCTGGCCACGGATTGAACGCGCGGATTTTTCTCTCAATTGCCTGAGCCGGCTCCGACCAGTCGATTCTGCCGTCTTCACGTTTGAGCTTTGGCGCGTAGGTAGCTAGCGCGTTCTCCTGCGGAATCCGGGGCGCGGCGTTTGTGGCGAGCAATCGCAAAGATTCGAGCAAGGCCTCGGGCGCAATCTGCGCCAATCGTTCGTGCAACGATCCACCCGTATCGTTCGACCGAATGTCAATTCTCTTCTGCAACAGGATGTCGCCGGTGTCGAGGCCTTCATCCATGTGCATGACAGTGATCCCGGTCTCCAGATCCCCTCCTGCGATGGCAGCTTGGACCGGTGTGGCGCCGCGCCAGCGCGGCAGAAGAGATGCGTGCAGATTCAAGCAGGCAATCTTCGGAATTTCCAGAACGTCACGGGGCAAGATTTGCCCGTACGCCATGACGACAATTATATCGGGCTTAAGCGCGCCAATATCTTCGATGGCTCCTTCATCTTTAATTCGTAGCGGTTGGAGGATCGGGAATGGTAGGGCGCGACCGGTCCGAGCCGGACTGGCGTTGGGCACGCCGCTCGTGACCGCCTTCTTGATCGGCGGTGGTTCTATGCGCTGTTCGCGCCCGACTGGCTTATCGGGCTGTGTGACAACGCCTATCACCTCGTGTTTCGACTTGAGCAACGCTTCCAATGTCGGTACGCTGATCTCGCCAGTGCCAATAAAAACAATCCGCATACCGCCAGAAGCCATGTGATCAATGGTAGAGACGGACCGCGGGGCCGTCCATTTCTTCGGCGCGCCCTCGCCACGGCGAGCGAACTGTGGTCGCGCCCTACGAACGCCGGTTTTTTTGGAATCTATTGAAGCCGAATCGAAGCCGGCTCCCGCCGGGTTCGCCCGCTCATTGCCTGCGCCATCAGTTTCTCTCCAGCCGTAATCTCACGCCGGCCTACCGACAATCCGCACTCGGTGCAGAGATAATCGAAAATTTCCCGGTCAGGCAGAACTAAGAGAAGCCGCTCCCTCACCGGCATCGCGGCCCTGCATTTCTCGCAGTACAGACTGGAGGCGGTGAAATTTTCAAACTGCTGCCGGTTCATACACGCCGTCGTTCACGCTCTGTAGAATGTCGAGCAGAACTTTGGCGGGCGGCTGAGTTGCGTCAACCACCGTAACCAGCTCTTGGGGGTAATATGACAACACAGGCTTCGACTCCTTCTCGTAAATATCGAGACGTCGCTGAATGACTTGTTCATTTGCGTCGTCGAGGCGATTATCTTTCAAGGCGCGCTTTTTTAGCCGGTAAAAGAGCGTCTCGCGGTCCGGGCACGCGAGATGAAACACCTTCTTTACGTCGATCATTTCCTCCATGATTTCAGCTTGTCCGACGTTCCGCGGAATCCCATCCAGCACGAGCGTGTCGATATCCGGCTTGAACTTGTGCGCTTCCACGGTCGCATCGATTGCCTCTCGCCAAAGTTCCACAGTGATGTCGTCCGGGACGAGCCGGCCCTTACTCGAGTAATCGAGGAATGCTTTTCCAACCTTCGTACGCGTGTCGATGGAGCGGAACACGTCGCCACACGCGCAATGATAATACCGCGGAATCGTGCCCAGCGTTTTCCCCTGGGTTCCTTTGCCACTACCGGGTGCGCCAAAAAGGATAAACGTGTTGTATCTCATCATCAACAAAATCCGCTTATACTGCAGCCCGGCTCAGATGCGGAAGCAGAATCTGATCGGCTATTTCCCGGTCACGAGCGGATCTACGTTCACCCGCCGCCCGCCGCGATCAAAACGCACGTTCCCGTCCAGCAGCGCAAAAATTGTGTAGTCGCGGCCCAGCCCGACATTTTTTCCGGGCAAATACTTTGTCCCGCGCTGGCGCACAATGATGTTGCCGGCCACAACCATTTCGCTGCCGAATTTTTTTATACCCAGCCGCTTGCTGACGCTGTCGCGGCCATTTTTAACGCTGCCTTGTCCTTTTTTGTGTGCCATTGGAGAGAGTTGTGGTTAATGATTGATAATTAATAGCCGTTTGCTTTTTACTCTTCGGTCTTCTTCGCTGCGCCTTTTTTCGCTCCCAGACTGATGCTTTTAATTTTCACGCGCGTCAATTTGCGACGATGTCCAACTGTGCGGTGATAACCTTTGCGCCGCTTGTACTTGAACGCGATCACTTTCTTGTCTTTATGCTGTTCCAGAACTTCACCTGTCACCTTCGCCCCTGAAATGAGAGGGTTGCCGTGCGTCACGTTGTCTCCGTCGGCAAACATGAGTACATCACCGAAGGTTGCGGTCTTGCCGGGCTCGACCTCCAGAACATCGACATCGATCGTGTCGCCTTCCGCGACCCGGAACTGTCTGCCACCGGTCTTGATGATTGCGTAAGCCATAGCGTTTGAGGAGAAAAAGCCGCCCAAAATTCCATAGATGGCCCTGCTTGGCAAACGGAAAGCTCTTATCGGGGTCCCCGACGCTTTGGGGTTTGAAGCTACGCCGCTGCTTCGCCCGTCGCCCCAACGAGTTCTCGGTAGAAGTCTTCATACCGCTGCGCGGACACGTCCCACGAAAAATTGCGCGCCATCGCCTGTTTCATCAACCTGGTCCAGAGGCGCCGGTCTCGGAAGATTTGCCGCGCGCGCTTGATTGCGTCCCAGAAAGCCTCGCTTGAATACTCGTAGCAAAGAAAGCCGTAACCGCTATCCGTTGTCGGAGCGTAGTCCACAATGATCTCTTGGATTCCACCGGTCACGCAGGCCACCGGGATTGCGCCATATTTCAAGTTGTACATCGCACTCAAACCGGCGGGCTCGAAACGCGATGGAATCAGGCTGATGTCCATCCCTGCTTCAATGAGGTGCGCCAGTTTGTCGTCGTAGTTTTTTTCGTAGGCAAATCTTGTTGAAAATTTTCTGGCTGCGACTGCGAGCGCGGTTTCATAAGCGGGATCGCCTTCTCCGAGAATAATCAAGCGAACATCATCCCAAAGAAGCCGATCGAGCAGGGGCACCAGAATTTCGAAGCCCTTTTCCTGGACGACGCGAGTCACCATCCCAAAGACCGGTCCGCGCGGTGCAGACGCGAGGTTCATCTCCTTCAGCAATGCCTCGCGGCAAACCTGTTTCCCTCGAAGCCGCCTTGCATCATAACGCGCAGGCAGCAAACGATCCGACGCCGGATTCCAGCGCGCGTAATCTGCGCCATCCAAAATGGCGCTAAGGCGATGCGCATTTTCGCGCAGCACCCCATCAAGGCCGCAGCCGCCAGATAGTGTCTGGATTTCGCGCCGGTAATGTTCGCTGACAGTTGTGATTCTATCGGCGTAGAGGATTCCCCCTTTGAGAAAATTCAGACGCCCAAAAAACTCGACTCCATGGAGGGTAAAAAACAGCTCCGGCAAATTTGTCAGTCTGAAATCCAGTCCCCAAAAACTCCCCTGCTCAGCTACGTGATGGATCGTTAGCACGGTTTTGAATGGCAGCCCCTGCGCATACACAAAAACCGGCACCAACGCCGCGGCCCAATCGTGCACGTGCAAAATTTGCAATTGCGGCGTCAACCGCCGAGCCAATTCCAGCGCCGCTTTGCAGAAGAAAATAAATCGCGCGGCATTATCTTCGTACGGCTTACCGCGCTCGCCGTAAATTCCACTGCGATTAAAAAACTCATCGCAGCGAACCAAAAACAGCTGCACGCCACCAGCGCTCCGCCCCTCGAGGTACCGGGCAACGTAAGTCTTGTCTCCCACCTGCACATCGACAGTTATGCCGGTGTCCTTCTTCTTGAACGCACGATTCTCCTTAATTTCGTGGTAGAACGGTAGAGCGACGCTTACTTCACGTCCGCGCCCGCGCAGCGCGCTTGGCAGCGCGTCCATCACATCCACGAGCGCGCCCGCTCGCTGCAAAGGCGGCCCTTCGGCGCTGATCATCAGAATTCTCATTGGACGTTCGACGTTGGATGTTCGGCGTTCTTCGTTTTTTTCAATTCCTTCTGCCTGACAAGTATTCGCGTTGGACCCACTTCAGCGCTTCCTCTCTCGTCCGTAGCGTGCCCTCGAGTTGTCGCGTTTCTACTGCCTCGAGGATCTCACCAAATTTTGGGCCGGGCTTGAGACCGAGCGCGATCAAATCATCACCTCGAACCAGAGGCGGCGGAATGATCGGTTCATTGGCGAATTCTTCGCGTTTGCGCTGGAGGAATTCGTAATTATCGAGCATTCGATGGCTGCTTTCGCAATCGACGCGGTGCAGCTCCAGTTCTTCGTCAAAAGTTGGTCGCGCCATGAAGCGCTTGAGCTTTGCGACTCGCATGTTAGGCGCGTCCTTGAAGACCATGTGCTGCCGAACCATTTCGACAGTGGCCTCGATTTCAGCACCGGAAAATCGCAGGCGTCGCATGATGGCTTCCGTCATCTGAGCGCCGATGCGATCGTGATCGTTGAAACGGATGCGTCCTGTGTCGTCCACGGTCGCCGTTACCGGTTTTGCAACATCATGAAACAACACCGCGAAGACCAGCGGGACAGAAACTTTTTCTGGAAGCAAATGCAACATCAGCCGCGTGTGCACGAACACGTCGCCTTCGGGATGAAACTGTTCCGGCTGCAAGACGCCTTTCATCGCGTCGAGCTCAGGGAGAATCGCGCGCATAAGGCCACTGGAATTCAGCAGGTCCCACCCGCTCACCCGATTAGGGGAAACAAAAATGCGAATCAGCTCGTCGCGAATTCGTTCCGCGCTGATTTGGTTGATTGACGACGCATTGGGCGTGAGCGCCTCCCAAGTTGTCTTATCGATCTGATAACCGAGCGTCGTAGCAAAGCGCACTGCGCGCAGCATCCGCAGCCGATCTTCCGTGAACCGTTGCGCGGGATCGCCAATTGCGCGCACGAGCTTTGCGTCGATGTCGGCGCAGCCGCCGACGAAATCGATCACGTTTTCCGCGACCGGATCGTAAAACATTCCGTTGATGGTGAAATCGCGGCGCTGCGCGTCCTCCTCCGGCGAAGAAAAATGGACCGCGCTGGGATGCCTTCCGTCGACGTAAGTGTCATCGGAACGAAAGGTCGCCACCTCAAATTGAAAACCGTTCTCCAGCACGAGGATCACCCCAAAATGGGCGCCGACGGCGAACGTGCGTGGAAAAAGCGTCTGCACGGCTTCAGGTCGCGCGTCGGTCGCAATGTCGTAATCCTTCGGGATCAGACCGCGCACCATGTCACGTACGCAGCCGCCGGCGAAGTACGCGACATGGCCGCTCTCGCGCAAACGCGCGGCAACTTCGCGTGCGACCCTTTCCATCGGAGAGGATTTCACAGCGTTACTGTAGCGGCTTCGCTGCCTGCTCGCGAAGTTCTTTCGGAGTGCGAAGCGCAATGACATGCGAAGGAAGTCAGGCATCCGTGCCTGACTCGGCTGGCTATCTTCCACTACGCAGCGCTCTTCTGCTTCCGAAAGGAGTGGATGATGAAGAGCACTACTGCAATTGAGATGCACGAGTCGGCTACGTTAAAGGCCGGCCACGGATCGGCGTACCGAACGTGAAGATTGAAAAGAAGAAAGTCGATCACGTGCCCGTAAAGGAGGCGATCGGTGAGGTTACCCAGAATGCCAGCAAGCAGCAGTGCAAGCGAGAGATTGCGCCAGGCATCAGTTCCGCGGCGTCGCACGAGGAAAACTGTCACAACTACGAGCGCGACAATCGAAATCACAATGAAAAAGGTATTGTTGCCTTTGAAAGATCCGAATGCTGCGCCCGTGTTGGTAACGTTAACCAGGCTGAAGAAATCGGGGACGACAATGCGCGCCTCATAAGGGTTGATCAAACGCAGGACCAACTGCTTGCTCCATTGATCTAGAGCGTAGAGCGGCAGCGAGAGAAAAAGGATTAATCTCATCCAAGTGACCTATTAATCCGAGCTGCGATCGAAGGCTATGATGCTGTAGGGTCCGCTGTCCTCAGCGGAGGTCGTGTCGCCGTTCCCAGAACACTGCGCTGAGGACAGCGCACGCTACAGCGCGAATGACGAAAACGGTTCATCGATCCGATTTTTCGGCCCCTGCAACCACTCTTTCGCACCGATCACACAAATCCGGATGCGCCGTACTCGTGCCGACTGTCAGTCGATGACGCCAGCAGCGTGCGCACTTTGCGTACGGCGTTTTCGTCACCGAAGCGCTTGCTTCTTTCGCGTGATGCACTGTCAGATCACTCACAATAAAGAATTCTTCCAGTTCCTCCTGACTGACTTCCTCGGTGAGGTCGGAATCCGAATGCAAAATAACCCTGGCCTCCAGCGTGTTGCCAATCAGTTTTTCCTGACGCGCGCGCTCGATCGCCTGTGTGATCACGCCGCGTAATCTCAACAACTCCGCGACCTGAGCACTGGCCTCATCATTCCGGCCTTTCGGCTGAGGTAATTCTTGCAGATGAACCGAATCCCGACTTGTCGGGACTGAATGGCGCCACGCTTCCTCGGCGGTAAAAGCGAGAATCGGCGCGAGCAATTGACACAGCGCGTTGAAAATCTCATGCATGACTACTTGTGTCGCACGCCGACGCGGCGAATCTGCCGCGTCGCAATACATCCGGTCTTTCGTGATGTCGACGTAGAGGCTACTCAGATCAACGGCGCAAAACTGGTTGAGTGTGTGGTAGACCTTGTGGAATTCGAAGGCTTCGTAAGCGGATCGACAATCGCGAATCACCTGCTCAAGCCGCTCCAGAATCCAGCGGTCAATCAATGTTGTAGCTGGCATCGGTGATGCCGGCTGGCCGGGGTCACCGCCCCCGGCTACAGCGGTGAAATCATAGAGATTGCCAACCAAGATGCGCAGCGTGTTTCGAATCCGCCGATAGGTGTCGCTCAGACGCGTGAACATTTCCTCAGAGAACGGCACGTCGCTGGTGTAATCGATGCTACTTGCCCAAAGCCGTAGTAGATCGGCGCCATACTGGCCGACGAAGTGATCGGCAGCCGTCGGCTTCTCGTACATTCCCGATTTTGAAATCTTTTTCCCGTCAAGATCGACAACGAAACCGTGCGTGACGCAAATTTTGTACGGCGCGCGATTGTTCAGCGCGATACTGGTCATGAGTGATGACTGAAACCACCCGCGATGTTGATCGGTCGCTTCAAGATACATGTCGGCAGGATCGCGCAGCTCCGGATGTAGCGCACAGACGGCCTTGTGCGACACGCCGCTATCGATCCAGACGTCGATCGTGTCGTTGCGTTTTGTTGTACCCGGCGGGAGGCCGAGCTCGCGCGCGAGAGTAGCATCGTCCAACTCAAACCAAATGTTTGATCCGCGCTCGGCGACAAGATCAGCGAGTCTTCGGATAATTTTCGCATCGAGAATTGCGTTCCCATCTTTGGAATAAAAAACGGGGAGCGGCACACCCCAGCTTCGTTGCCGTGAAATGACCCAGTCGGGACGCGATTCGACCGTGCCGGCGATGCGGTTTTCGCCCCACGCGGGAATCCACTTCACTTCCTTATGGATCGCCTCGAGCGCCTTGTCACGCAGCGCATCAATGCGGATAAAGAATTGCTCGACATTGCGAAAGATGATCGGCGTTTTCGAGCGCCAACAGTATGGATAAGAGTGATGAAAATTCTGTACGGCCAGCAGCATGCCGCGCTCTTTCAGCAGTTGAACGATGTCGCGGTTGGCATCGAAGACATATTTTCCAGTGAGATTTGGCAGACCCGCCTCCTCAGTAAATCGCCCGTGATCGTCCACCGGAGAAAGAATTCCCAGATTGTTCGTTCTGCCCAACCAATAATCGTCTTCGCCATGACCGGGTGCGATGTGTACGAGTCCCGTGCCAGTCTCAGGCGTTACAAAGTCAGCGGCTAAGACTTTGCCCGTTCTGTTAAGGAACGGATGTCGATACGTCAGCTGCCTGAGTAATTGGCCACTAACACTCGTTCCATAACGCTTACCTGACTCATGAAATGAAATTGCTCCGATTATAGGGACCTCGTGAGCTGTTTGAGCGAGGATGTAGCTCTCACCTCCTCGTTCAACGATGAAATAATTCATACGCGGATTAAACGCGACCGCGAGATTCGCAGGCAGTGTCCAAGGGGTAGTTGTCCAAATCACTAGATTGATTGGCCTCTGGTAATCGAAGAGCCGCTCAGATTCCTCAGTCAGAGGGAACTTGACGTAAACAGCGGTGTCGTCGCGCTCTTGATATTCTACTTCGGCTTCCGCCAGCGCCGTCTGCGCGCCTGTGCTCCAGAAGACCGGCTTTTGCGCCCGATAAACCAAGCCTTCTTCGACGAAAACCGCAAACGCGCGCAGAATTTCCGCTTCGTATTTGGGATCCATTGTCAGATACGGATTTTCCCAATCGCCGAAGACTCCCAGTCGTTTGAACTGCTCGCGCTGGATGTTGATGAATTTTCGCGCAAACGCTTCGCACTTCTTGCGGACCTCCAACGGAGAGAGCGCGCGCGATTCCTTGACTACTTTGTATTCGATTGGAAGGCCGTGACAGTCCCAGCCAGGGACATACGGAGCGCGCTTGCCCAGCATCGTCTGCGATTTCACCACGAAATCCTTTAGAATTTTGTTAAGCGCAGTGCCCATGTGCACATCGCCGTTGGCGAATGGCGGGCCATCATGCAGAACAAATAGTTCCCGGCCCTTCCTCGAGTTCTGGATTTGCTGGTAAAGCCGCGTCTCCTCCCACTGTTTGAGCAACTCCGGCTCGCGCGCAGGAAGGTTTGCCTTCATCGGAAAATCTGTGCGCGGCAGGTTAAGAGTGTCTTTGTAGTTCTGGCTCATTAGAGGCAGGCGACGCTAACATTCGTGAACTGGCGAAGCAACGTGATCGCCCTCGGTGAGATCAAGCCAACAGGACAGAAACCGAGAAGTACCGAGACCGTCGCTACGCACGTTGTCGAACTGTGTTCGTTAGGCGAAAGTTGTTCGATGCCGAAGCTGGTTTTCCCGTACTTTGCAGTGTCGTTTTTGCTGATCCTCAGCGGATGCATGAAGAGCCCAGCCAAGGCAGACGTGGTCGACGCATGCAGTCTGCTCTCGAAAGAAGACGTGGAATCGATGCAGGCAGTCGGTGTGAACGAGACGAAGAGCAGCAAGAGCTCGAATGGAATGTTCCTGATATCGCAATGTTTTTACACAGCAGCTGAATCCAACAAGTCAGTGAATCTGGCTCTCATCCGAAACGACCCAACTCAGCGGAGTAAGCGTAGTCCAAAAGATTTTTGGAAGGAAAAGTTCGGCTCTTATGAGGGAGACCAGATGGAGCGCGACGAGAAATCCGAGAAGAACACCGCGGAAAAAGAAGAAGGACCTGCGCCAAAGAAAATCATCGGCCTAGGCGACGAAGCGTTTTGGGTGAGTAATCGATTCGGCGGCGTGCTTTATGTGTTAAAAGGCGATGCCTTCATGTCGATTGGCCTCGGCGGCACGGATGATGAGGATACCAAGCTCTCAAAGTCAAAGGCACTCGCCCAAAAGGCGCTCCAACGCCTGTAACGCCTTAAAAAAAATACTAAAGAGGCGACCACCGTTCTCCATTTTCCCGAATCTTAGAGCAGAATTTAACAAAGGTTCTGCCTATGAAAAGGATCTCCACTCCTTCTGTCACCGGGCGCGCCACTATCGGCGCGCTTTTTTTTGTAATCGGCGTCTTCCTGGCCGTGTTCGCTTTCTTCACGACGGGCTTACGCTCGGCGACGCCCAGCTCCGGCACACTCAACCCAACCGGCCCAGCCCTGAATTGGGCAGGGACGGCGGCTGGCGGCGGTTCGCTGGACGAAAGCACATGTGTTGAGGGCGTAAACTGCGATACCTTCACTCTGACTTTGTCTGGTACGCCAAGTAACTGGAGTGGCCTCAAAGCGCGCATTGTGATCAGTTGCGCCGACCCTTCCGGCCTGAGCGATTATGACGTCTATGTTCACAAGGGCAATAATTCAGGGCCAATCGTACCAGGTGGTACATCGGCCCACGGCGGAACGCCGCCGGAACTTGTTGACCTTGATCCGAGCAATCCGGACGTAGGCACCGGTCAGTTTTCTGTGCACGTGGTTTATTTTAGCGCCGCTGCTGGATTCCAGTATTCCGGAAGCGCCAGTGCGGTGTCGGCATCAGCAGGAACGGCGTTAGCTCCCTCGGCGCCCCCGGATCGCGGTCCGAAGATCGGATTTCAGAATTTCGAGGCGCCTAGGACTTTGGTGCAGGTTACTGACAGCAGTCAGGGGCCGACCGTGCACACCGTCGAATACATTGCACACGATGCGGGCGAACCCTCCGTCGGTGTCAATTGGAATTCACCAAACTCAGCGAGCGGTGTAACTAATTTCCAATCGGACCTTCAAACCCTCTTCATCAAGTTCGACGATGGCTGCCCCGCAAATGGTCAGAGCGCGACCTGGTATAACAGTGCCGCGCCAACGTCGCAGTTTGTTGATTCTGATCCCATCGGCTTCACGGATCGCCAGACTGGCCGCGTGTTTGCGGGAGAACTCACACTTACCAGCCCGACCTGCAAAGTTTCATTCACAGATACTGACGGTCTCGATCAACTAGGTCAGCCTTCCTACGCTGGGTGGTCGCCAAGTTCCGGACCGCTCGGCTCTGGCATTGATCATGAGACGATCGGCGGCGGGCCGTACCACGCGCCTGCTCCGCCTCACGGCCCGTATCCAAATGCAGTTTATTATTGCTCGCAAGACCTGGTAACGGCGTTTTGTTTGCGCAGCGATAACGGAGGCGCGACCTACGGCCCGCCAGTACCCACTTATACGACCCAATGCGGCGGATTGCATGGGCACGTTAAAGTCGCACCGGACGGAACAGTTTATCTTCCTAACAACAGTTGCGGCGGCACGGGCGCCGTGGTTGTTTCAGAAGATAATGGGTTAACATGGAATGTACGTCCCGTCCAAAACGCGAACAACCAGACGCGCGCTAATGCGAATCTCCAGGACCCGGCCGTAGCAGTCGATAACAACGGTCGAGTTTATTTCGCAATGTCCACCAGTACGGTGGCTGGCAGTGCTACCGGTGGCTCTAATGCAGTGGTGGCGACATCCACGGACCGCGGCGCGACGTGGCAGAACATCTATGACGTAGGCGCAGTTTACGGTCTGAAGAACATTGCTTTCCCCGCGGCAGTAGCAGCCGATGCCGGTCGCGCCGCAGTAGCCTTCTATGGCTCGACGATATCGGGGGACGAGTCGGCGAACAGCTTCAACGGTATCTGGCATCTTTACGTTGCCAGTACATTCGACGGAGGGCTCCATTGGACTACAACTGACGTCACACCAAAGGACCCAATCCAGCGGGGTTGCATCTGGATGCACGGCGGCGCCGATATTTGCCGGAACCTGCTCGACTTCTTCGACATGACCGTCGACAAGCAGGGACGGGTGCAGGTCGGCTACGTTGATGGATGCACTGACGGCGCCTGCGTTCAGGCAGCGCTTACGGCAAAAGGTAATGCTTACACGGCGAGAGGTGTAATTGCGCGGCAATCGAGCGGACGCCGGCTCCTTGCCAACTTTGATCCGCATAATCCGCTGCACGCGAGGTCGGCGCCGGGCATGCCGTTGGTGACTGTGCGCCGAGTCAACTCCGTCGTCCATCTCGCCTGGTCTGAGGCCGACACAGGAAATGCCAACATCAGCAGCTACCGCATCATGAGAGGCATAGCTAGCGGAACTGAAACGCTATTGAGGAACGTTTCCGGAAACACGACAACGTTTGACGATACTACCGCCACCGACCCCACCAAGACCTACTACTACAAAGTGGTGGCGGTAAATGGGTCCGGCATGTCATGCGGCAATAACGAAGTCGCCGCGCCATACACCGGCGATACCTGTAACGGCTTGATTGTCCAAAAGACACCGCCGGGCCACCCGGAACAGCCACTGCAAGGACTGGCACCTGCTTCGCTTGCTATCGACTGGGTCGCCGTCGCTGAGCCGCAGGGGACAAGTAACCTCATGTTCAAGATGAAGGTGACCAGTCTGGCAAGTATGCCGCCGAGCAGCAGGTGGAGAGTAGTTTGGAACTCGTATGCTGCTCAAGCGTACGATCCGGCAGCCGAGCAGTTCTACGTCGGCATGAGGACGGACCAAAACGGAGCAGTAACGTTTGATTATGGCACTATCGCTACTCAGGTGGTCGGTCTGGTCATTGGTATTCCGACTGAAACTTCTATCGGGCCACTGCCCGGAAGCAGCTTCAACGCGGACGGAACGATAACACTGATCGTACCAAAATCGGTAATTGGCAGCCCGGTTCCGGGTGATCTGCTCGGAGCTATTAACGGAAGGACGTTCACCGCCGACACGCCCGAAACTCAAAACTTGGAGCGCTCAACTCTTCTGGTAGATCACACGTTTGTTAAAGGACAACGCGACAACGGGCATCCGGCAGCCACGTACACTGTTGTAGGCAACGTATCTTGCGGACCATGATGTTTTGAGGCACTGGCGCATGCATGCCATTTCGGTAGGAGGCAGCATGCGCCAGGTGTAGCTGGTCTCATCTTCAAGTAGTTCGATTAATTTGAGCTACTATGAAGCGCATCATGAATGCGCGATGAGTAATTGCGCGAAACGCCAGACTTCGTGAAACGTGTTGTAGAGCGGGGTAGGGGCGACGCGGATGACGTTTGGTTCCCGGAAGTCGCATTTCACATCCGCAGCGATAAGCTCGTTGTGCAATTTCTTCGGATCCTCGTGCGCCAGGATCGACAACTGACAACCGCGCTCGTGCGGCGACTTCGGTGTGATAACTGTAAATCGTTTCGAGGCGTTCTGATTCAGAAGAAATTCGAGATAGCTGGTAAGTCTAATTGATTTCCCGCGCAGCGCGTCCATCCCGCCGGCCTCATCGAAGATCGCAAGTGATGCGCGCAACGGCGCCATTGAGAAAATCGGCGGGTTGCTGATCTGCCATCCATCAGCCGAAGGAACTGGGATGAAGTCCGGCTCGAGGTGAAGGCGGAATCGTGTATTCGGATCGTTTCCGAACCAGCCCGCCAGACGTGGCAGGCTAGTGTTAGTCGCATGACGCTCGTGCACGAATGCGCCTGCGACTGCGCCGGGGCCGGCGTTGAGATATTTGTAAGAGCACCAGACCGCGAAATCGACGTTCCAATCATGAAGCGAGAGCGGGACGTTGCCGATCGCGTGCGCAAGATCGAACCCAACGGTGATTCCCCGGTTGTGCGCCGCCGCCGTGATTTTTTCGATGTCGAACAACTGACCCGTGAAAAAGTTCACGCCGGCGAACATCACCATCGCAAGTTGATCAGCATGTTTGTCGATGAGATTAACAATATCTAAGGTTGTAATTGTGAACTCGCCTTTGCGCGGCCGCGCGAGAATGAGGGTATCCTTGGGATCAAGTCCGTGGTGCCCAATTTGGGTCTTGATCGCATAAGTGTCGGAAGGAAACGCCGGCTCTTCCATCATGATTTTGAAGCGCGACGTCGTCGGTCGATAAAAGGTCGCCATCATCATGTGAAGGTTCACCGTGAGGCTATTCATGCAGATCACTTCGATTGGTTTGGCACCAAGGAGACGCGCGGTTGGTTCGCGCACAGCCTCGTGATACGAATACCAAGGCGTTCCCGTCGCGTGATGTGCGTCGACTCCAAGGGTCGCCCAGTTGTCCAGTTCCTCGTCGACGACTTGCATCGCCGATTTCGGCATCAGGCCTAACGAATTGCCCGCGAAATAGATTACGGGCTTGCCGTCTTTCCCAAGCGGAAAATAAAATTCTTCACGGAAATCGCGAAGTGGATCCTCGGCATCGAGTTGAAGAGCAAATTTGTCGTCAGCAGAAAAAGTCATTAAACGCAGATTACGCAGATTTCGCAGATTCAAAAGAATCCACGACTAAGAGCGACTTGTCTTTGAAATCTGTGTCAATCGGCGGAATCTGTGGATGAATCTCTTTTCGGCTGCTGCATGAACTCGATAGTCGTTCCGTCGGGATCGCGCATGTAGACGACCCGCTTCCCGGTGTTCGGACCGCTCTTGAGAGTTTGCGGTTTGCCGGCGGTTTTCCAACCGGCTGCTGCGATCCTTTCGAGGACCACATCGAGATTATCGACGAGCAACGCAACATGCGCAGATCCAACGTCGCATGGACGAAGATCGGTGCGTTTTTTCCGACCCGGCGGCGCGACATACTCGAGCAACTCGATCTTGTGACCACCCGGCGTTTTTAGAACCGCGAGCTCGATCTCAGCACCTGCGACTCCAGTGATTTCCCTGGCCATCGCGCCGGTTTGATGCGCAGTGTGCGAAAACTCGAATCCGAGAACATCACGCCAGAACGCGAGCGATCGTTCAAGGTTGGACACGGTGATGCCGGTGTGATCGGTGCCAAGGATTTGAAATGGCATGGCGTTGCTCCGACTAACCGTAGCTGCCTTTACAGAAACGCCGAACGCCCAACGATCCAACCTCGAATCTGGACGAGAATGCGAGAGATTCCTCGACTTCGCTCGGAATGACAAGCACGAGAGCTAGCGTTTATCCCACCGCTGCAATCACTTTGAGCTCGATCGCGATTGGCGTAGGCAGCGCACCAACCTCGATCGTGGTGCGGGTTGGATTTGGTTTGCCAGGCCCGGCAAAATATTCGGCGTAAATGCGGTTGTAGGTTAAAAAATCTTTTTTCATGTTGGTGAGAAACACAGTGACATCGATGATGTCCTGCCATGTCGCGCCAGCGTCCTCGAGCACAAGCCCTATGTTTTCGAATACCGCACGACACTGCGTTTCGATATCGTAACTGACGACATTGCCGGCAGAATCGACCGTGACGCCGGGAATTTCTTTGCTGCCGCGCACCCGCGGCCCGATCCCTGAAAGGAAGAGGAAATCGCCCACGCGCTTCGCATGCGGGAACGCGCCCACCGGTTCCGGCGCGCGGGTGCTTTCGAATGATTCGCTCATGAATTTTTCTAACCGCGGATTACGCGGATGAAAACGGATTATTTCGATGCACAGATCAAATCATGTCCGCCTTTCAGAATATTGCGGAAGGTTATCGGTGATGGTGTCCCACGGCGCGCGATCATCGACAAAAGTATGAAATTGCGGCCGAATTCCTGGATCATCATCGAACGCGCCCATGCGAATCGACACCTGCGGTCCGTCCGGCCAATCACCGCCGAACAAACTGGAGCCGCAGTTGATACAGAACGCCTTAACCGCACCCTCGCCCTTTCCGTACACCTTAATCAACTCTTCGCCTTGCAACAGGCGGAACTGTTCCCGTCGCACACGTGCTTGCGTGCATACAGCGGTCCCGGAGTGCTTGCGGCAGCGATCGCAATGACAATGGCTGGCTTGAAGGAAAGGCGGACCCACTTCAAAGCGCACGCCGCCGCACAGACAACTGCCGCGAATGAGCTTGTTCATTCGCCACCGGGCTTAGTGATCGCTATGCGCGGCTACAACGGCGCCATTGCTCGCGCCAAAACGTTTCTCCGAGCGCGCTCGCGCTTTCATCCTTTGAACTTCGCGATCACGCGGCGGCGCATTCGTCACTAACGAATCGAGTAAATGCTGTGCGACGTGTGTCACGTCCTCCACGGCTCGATTGAACGCGGCTTCGTTCGCGTGCGATGGTTCGGTGAATCCGCAAAGTTTCCGGACAAATTGCAGCGACGATGCGCGAATTTCGTCTCTCGTCGCGGGCGGATCAAAATTATGCAGCGTTTTGATGTTTCGACACATGACCGACCATCGGCAATTGTCGATCCAGGAGCAACTATTTCGCGATGCAGACGTTTTTCGGTTCGGTGAAGAATTCCGCCTTCGCCAATGCTACGGCGCGACAGGCTCCGCGCTTCGCCAGATTGCTTATTTCGCTATACAAATGTTTTTAACCTCTGTGAAAAAGTTTAGCGCCTCGGTACCGCCTTCGCGGCCGACGCCGCTCTGTTTCATGCCGCCGAAGGGAACACGCAGGTCGCGCAACAGCCAGCAATTCACCCAGACTGTGCCGGTGTTGATTCGTTCGGCAACGCGGTGGGCGCGGCTTACGTTTTGTGTCCAGACGCTTGAGGCCAGGCCGTAATCACAGTCATTGGCGTAATTGATCACTTCTTCTTCGTTATCGAAGGGTGTGATCGTGATAACCGGACCAAAAATCTCCTCGCGATTTGTGCGGCATGAGACCGGCAAATCGGTAATCACAGTTGGCTGGAAGAAATATCCATCACGACATCGCTCGTTAGGCGATTGCGGTGCGGAACCGCCGAGCGCGATTTTGCCGCCCTCTTTTTGAGCGAGATCGACATAGAACTTGACTTTATCGAGCTGTGCCGTGTTCACTATCGCGCCTTGCTCAGTTTTTTCGTTGAGCGGATCGCCCATTTTTAGTTGGGACGCCGTGTCGATAAAGCGATCAACGAAATCTTTGTAAGCAGAGCGCTCGACGAACACGCGCGAACCGCACAGGCAAATCTGACCCTGGTTTGCGAATGAAGAGCGCACACTGCCGGCGATCGCGGCGTCGAGGTCGGCATCGGCGAAAATGATGTTCGGATTTTTCCCGCCGAGCTCGAGCGAAACTTTCTTGAACAACGGCGCGCATGCCTCCGCTACTTTTCGACCCGTCACTGTCCCGCCGGTAAACGAGATGGTGTTGATCTTTGGATGCGCGGTAATCGCCGCGCCGACGCTTGGCCCAGTGCCGTGTAGCACATTTAGGACTCCGTTTGGCAGATCCGCTTCCCGCGCGACCTCACAAAGCATGTAAGCCGTCACTGGCGTCAGCTCGCTCGGCTTTGCGATGGCCGTGTTGCCGACGGCGATGGCGGGCGCGATTTTCCAGCTCAATAAATAGAGCGGGAGATTCCACGGCGAAATTAATCCGGCGATGCCGCGCGGCTGACGCAATGTGTAGTTGAACGCCACGTTGTCCGTCATGTGCGCTTCCGATTCGGTGTGCAGAATCGCAGTCGCGAAGAATCGGAAATTGGCGACCGCACGCGGAATATCGAGCGTGCGTGCGAGCGAAATCGGCTTGCCTGTGTCGATCGACTCGGCGCGCGCGAACTTTTCCAGATCACGCTCGATTAAGTCTGCGACGCGCAGCAGAAAGCGGGAGCGCTCGGCTGCCGGTTTCTTTGACCAGTCACGAAACGCCTTCTCCGCTGCAGCGACCGCCAGATCAACATCATGCGCGTCGCTGTCCGCGACCTGCGAGTACGGTCTGCCCGTCGCTGGTTCAATGTTGTCGAGATATTTTCCGCTGATCGGTTCGACAAATTCGCCGTTAATGAAGTTGCGGATACTAAAAGGCATTTGGGTCATACCAAGCTGCACGCAGAAATATCCAGAGATTCCTCGACTTCGCTCGGAATGACAAGGAAGGGATCGGTTCGACGAATTGGCCGTCGATGAAGTTTTGGATTTGGACAGGCTCGGCGCGCATCGTGGGGCGAAACGTAAATGTTCGTCGTCAACATCGAACGTTCAACGGGGAAAAATTCTTCTGGCCAAGGGATACAACGTCGATGTAAAAGACTGCCCTCCAGAAACAATCTCATGAAAAGATCTTCGCTATTACTCGCTGGCCTCATTCTGTCTGTTTTGACCTTTGCATTCGGAACAAACCACGGATTCAATGACGTATTCGGTCCGTTGTTTCACCCCGCTCCCAACGTTCCGCCGCTTGCGGGGCCCATGGAGGCCCTCGATTCGCTTCACCGTTGGAACGTGATCGCGATTAATGCCACTGGTCTCGATCATACTCCGGTCGCCCCGGGGGAGAACCGCGTTTTCGGAGAAGAACTCGGCCCAGGGCGTTCCAGTCGGGCAATGGCAATTGTCCATATCGCCATGTTCGACGCGCTTGACGCGGTGGTCGGCGGTTACACGAGTTACAGCGGGACGCAGGCTGCGCACGGCCCAATGTCGGCGGACGGGGCGATCAGCCAGGCCGCCCGCGACACTCTTGCGGCGATGTTTCCGTCGCAAACGCCAACTTTTAATGCCTACCTGGCGGAAGATTTGGCTCGTGTCACGAACCCGCAGCAAAGAGCAAACGAAATCGATTTGGGGCAACGGACGGCTGCCGCTATTCTGGCGATGCGTCTCAACGATGGTTCGCAAATCCCTGAACCGCGTGTCGGTGTCGATTATTTCCCGAGCGATCTACCCGGGCACTGGCGGCAAGATCCAATAAGTCTAATCCCGCTCGCGCTGGGTGCGCACTGGGGCGAGTGCATTCCCTTTGTGGTTAACTCAACGATGCAATTCCGCGCGCCGCCTCCGCCTGCAATGACAAGCTCGGCTTACACGGCTGCGTACAACGAAGTGAAAAACCTGGGCGGCGACGGAATCATGACGCCCACGCAACGCACCGAAGAGCAAACATTCATCGGCACTTTCTGGGCTTACGATGGCACCCCGAGTCTGTGCGCGCCTCCAAGGCTCTACAATCAGATTACGGTACAGATTGCCGACCAAAGAGGATTGAACGGCATTCAATTCGCGCGGTTGCTCGCCTTGGTAAACGTTGCCATGGCGGACGCCGGTATGACTATTTGGGAATCGAAATACCATTATGATTTCTGGCGCCCAATCACTGGCATTCGCGAATCCGATCGGGGCACAGGGCCCACACATCTGGGCGATGGCAATCCTGACACGATGGGCGATCGCCGGTTTGCGCCCTTAGGCGCGCCCGCCAGCAATCTCACTGCGCCTAATTTTACTCCGCCGTTCCCCGCTTATCCGTCTGGTCATGCCGGCTTCGGAGGGGCGCTCTTCGAGGTGATGCGCCGGTTTTATGGCACCGATAACATCGCGTTCACTTTCGTTTCCGACGAGTTCAATGGGCAAACCCGCGATCACAATGGAAATCTCCGGCCCTATCGGCCGCGCAGTTTTTCAAATTTATCGCAGGCCGAGGAGGAGAACGGCCAGAGCCGAATTTACCTTGGGATCCACTGGACCTTCGACAAAACCGAGGGAATCGCCCTTGGTCGCCGTGTCGCCGATTACGTCTTCGATCACGCCTTCACGCCGACTCCTTAATTTGGAAGTTGGAAGTTTTGATCTGTGCTGCTTCGGCGTGCATGTGACCCGGCCACCTGAGTTTAGTTGTAATCGTCGTAAATTTTCGGTTTCGCAGTTTGGATGTGTCGATCAATTTGCGCGCAGAATTCGTCGGTGTGCCAGTGTTTTCGTGTAGCCCACCACGTTTGGAATCCTGGATACGCTGCAATGTCGGCGAGTGTCCGCTCATATCCACGCCATAATCGCTTGTCGAGCGTTCCATCCAAGACGCCGAGATAGAGACTATCGGCAAATCGAAAGAAACGCCCCAGATGCGCTCCAACCCTTAGCTTCGACGCGCCATCCAACTGGTCGAACGATTGCAGAGCGCGAAGCCAGAGCGCGGCAAAGTCGGGATCGTCGACAAGGCTTTTATTCAAATCGCTCCAGTGCGTCGTCAAAACATTCATCGCTGCGCGCCGGCTTTCCTTGTTTTGGTTGCGGATTTGGGCGGCAAGATAAATGATCGAAATGATGACCCCAACAGCGCCGAGCATCTGCCCCACCGCGCTAATCATCTCCCAGTTCATAGCTCTTACTTTAGCGATGACTCAACAAAGCTAAACGCCGAACGTTCAGGTCGAACGCCATGTCGAAAGAGGAACCGGTGAGGGAGGGATTCGAACCCTCGGTAGCCTTTTGGGCTACGGCGCTTTAGCAAAGCGCTGCTTTCAACCACTCAGCCACCTCACCAAATACTTGGGGTGAGAATATCGCGAAGAATTTGGGTTTTCCAATTTCCAATTTGCGGTTGGCGACACCGACTTCGTCGCGTGCTGGCGATTTCATCGGAGTTGCCAACCTCAGCATTATTTCGTGGCGCAGGCAATCCTGCCTGCGAATATTTGAAATCTAAGCATGCGTCAAAAGTGCAGGCAGGATTGCCTGCAGGACGCGGCTTGAATTGATTGGCAATGATCAGCGAGGAAGAAGCGCGAAAGAAGATTCTCGAGATGGTTCGGTCGTTACCTTCACGACGATTGTCCCTTTCGCAGGCGCTCGGTTGTTTTGCAGCCGAAGATTATTTCGCGCGGCTGCCGCTGCCCGGCTTCGACAATTCTGCAATGGATGGTTACGCAGTGGTCGCCAGCTCATGCGCAAAAGGCAAGCGGCTGCGCGTGACCGCGGAACAGCCGGCCGGTCATGACAAGCAGCTCCGCGTTTCTCCAGGTGAAGCGGTCCGGATTTTTACTGGCGCGCCGATGCCGCAAAGCGCAGACGCGATTGTCATGCAGGAAGACGTCACGCGTGACGGTGACGAGATTGTCATAAATACAGATGTTACAGCTGGCGAATTTATCAGGCGACGCGGCTGCGATCTTGCAAAGGGACAGAGGATACTGGCCAAGGGCGAACGACTTCGCGCGGCAACGATGGCTCTTTTGGCGTCGCAAGGCATCGGTGATTTGACGGTAGGCGGCGAGGTGAACGCTGCAATGCTTTCAACCGGTGACGAGCTCGTGAAGCCGGGGAAGAAACTTGATCCCGGACAAGTTTACGAGAGCAATTCGGCGTTGCTTCGCGCATTGCTCCAACGCTGCGGCGCGGCAACAAACCTGGTGGAACATTGTCGCGACGAACGCGAGTCGTTGATCGAGGCGATCAAGCGCGGGATGAACAATCATATTCTCGTTATCACCGGCGGTGTTTCTGTGGGGGAACATGACTTGGTAAAGGACGCGCTGCGCGATCTTGGCGCGCAAACCGACATATGGCGCGTGGCGCTCAAACCGGGTAAACCATTCCTGTTTGGACACACGCAGCCGAGCAAACCCGCCCGGTCGCGATCCCGGGAGGCGGACACCATGGCGCCAAGTAAAGGTGCGGTCGCAAATAGTGACTGCTGCTTCATCTTTGGATTACCGGGGAATCCGGTGTCCGCATTTGTCACGTTTTTGCAATTCGTGCGACCCGCGATTCTGAAGATGATGGGCGCAATCAGGCTCGATCTCCCGCAGCTGCCCGCGAGGTTGACCGTCGATCTCACAAACGAAGGCGATCGAGCGCATTACATTCGCGGGAAACTCGAACACGGAAAGTTTTCTCCGGTAGGCCGTCAGGAATCGCACGCTCTTTTTGGATTGAGCCAATCAAATGCGTTGCTGCGGCTCGGCCTCGGGCAGTCATTGAGAGCCGATGAAATCGTTGATGTTCAAATCTGGGATTAGCGAGAGGGTTCACTTTGCATTTGGAGTGCGGTCCACGCTCCCGGGATCTATGCTTTTGAAAGTGGTCCGGCAGCTGCCGGATCGCCGCAGTTCAAAGTCTCCTGAGCGGGTTTGACAGGTTATGCACGCATTTCTAGCTTAAGCGCGTTGAATACGGGACCGGCCACTGCGTTTGCACGAACTCCGACCGATCCAATTCGTGCGGATGCTGAACGGCTTTCCCACATCGTAATGGAAATGCAGCGCTGCTTTGTGCTGCATCTGTGCAAGGAACTCGCGCCGGGCAACGTTTCGTTCCCGCAATTTTTTCTCCTCGCTTATCTCGATCGAAAAGAAGTGCTCACCATGTCCGCAATTGCACAAAAGATGGGGCACACTACCGCGGCGGCAAGCGGTCTCGTGGCCCGCTTGGAGAATCTTGGCTACGTCATGCGCTCGATTGCCCTCGATGACCGCCGGAAAGTGATGGTCTGCATTACGCCGAAGGGCTCGGCCCTCGTTCGGCGGATTCGCGAGGAAATGGTTGGCAACCTGATGAAAATACTGAACCACCTCACGCCCGATGAACAAAAGGCCTGGCTACAGATTTACAGCAAGATTTACGATTACTGCCAGTCGAAATGATTTTCATTTGTTTGCCGGCGGTGCTACCAAATCGGGGCAAAACAGCTAAAGCTAAATCCGAGCGCGGCAGTTCGCGCATCTAACGGCCAAACCGCTATGAGAAAATGTTTTCTTTCCCTGGGGATTTTTGCAGCGTTCGGCCTCCTTGGTCAGTCTAGTTTTGGTGGCAGCGAAACAAGGTCCCGCACCGGAACAGGCTCCGCCGGTAGGATTCCCACTTTTACTCTGGATCAGGCGATCCTGACGGCGCTACAACAGAACCCGACTCTCCTCAACGCGGAGCAGGAGATCAAACGCACCAAAGGCGTGATTATTCAGGTTCGTGCGCAGGCCCTGCCGCAGGTCAACGCGCGGGCGGAATTTGAATGGATTGACCCAAACCTGACTGGCGCCCGCATACTCGGAACAACAAGCACGACGACGGGGACGGGCACCACCCCAGGAACCACGACAGGCGGGGCTGGTGCTGCAGCCCTTACTGAATCGCCAGCTTCGCAGGTCAGGGACGTCCAGGTACCACTGGCCGCTGCGTCGCCGGCACCAAGTGCCAGGAATGTTCAGGCGTCCGATGTCTCGTATAGCATTAGTGTTCTCGGGTCGCAGCTGATTTTTAACGGCACGACTTTCCCGCAGATTCGCGGCACGTTTTTTCAGAGAGACAGCGCCTACTTCGCGTTTCGGAATGTTCTGGATTCACTCATCGCGACTGTGAAGACGCAGTTCTACCAAATCGTGGTCAATCGAGAATTCGTCAAGGTGAACGAGGAAAATGTGCGTCTTTTGGAAGCTCAGTTGAAGGACCAGCAGAACCGGTTTGAAGCGGGAACAGTTCCACGGTTCAACGTGCTGCAAGCTGAGGTGCAGCTCGGCAATCAAATTCCGCAACTGATTACTGCCCAGAACAACTTACGAATATCGAAGCTTACGCTGGCCAAGACGCTCGGTCTGTACTTCGAACCGCGGCGCGGTGAAAACCCGCCTTTGGAAGTGGTTGGTGAAATGCCATACTTCCCGCGCACGATCGCGCTGGCCGACGCGATCGAACAGGGAAAAGAGCGGCGCCCTTTTCTCAAGCAGGCGCGGGCAAACGTCCTGAACCAGCTCCAACAGGTGCGCGCGACGGCGGGCCAGTATCTCCCCACCATCACGACCACGGGCGGCGGCGAATGGGTGAGCTCGCCTACGAATTCGAGCTGGCATGATATTTCGAAAGGTTGGCTCGCTATTGTCCAGGGCAGCCTGCCAATCTGGGACAGCGGCGCGATCGCTGGCCAGGTCATACAACAGCGCGCTCTGCTTTCGGAAGCCAAGATCACGTACGACGACGATGTCCGGCAGGTGGAACTGGAAATTCAACGGGCCTATTCAGATTTGCAGCAGAACCAAGAGTTGGTTACCAGCCAGGAGAAAAACGTCGAACTAGCCGAGGAAGCGTTGCGCCTGGCCAAGGCGCGCCTCGACGCAGGAGCGGGAGTTCAGTTGGATGTGCTAAACGCCACTGTGCAACTGCTAACCGCGCAATCGACGCGCTTGCAAGCGCTGTTCGGATATAACTCGTCGTTGGCGGAATTCGACCGGGCCACCGGCGCGCAGAGCACTTACCAAGAGATGTTTACTGATCTCGCGCCGCGCCCGACGAAAACGAAAACCTATTACACCGGCAGTGGCGTGGACGCGGAAGGAAAGCCAAAAGAAGTGGAAGAACGCGTCACCACTACCTCTCGAAGGACAACCTCCAAATAACAAAATTCGGTTGTCGATCTCAAAGAGACTCCACCTCATTGCGGGTTTTCTGAGTTGGCAATCAAACTACTACACCGGGAGCCAGGCAGACACCGAAGGCAATCCGAAAACAACGGTCGGAATAAGACACGCTGCTCCATGGTGTCGTATTAAGCGAAGCGCCTGCCAAGCCGTAGCTTTATGCAAAGGCCGGAAACATCTCAGGCTGTCGTCATCGCGAGTCGCAAGAGAATGATCAGAGATCCTTCGCCAGGCTCGGGATGACAATTCTGCCTGGATATTGGAGCTTGGTTTTTGGAGCTTTAAATGATGCAGCTTCCCTTCGAGCAATTTCCCGCGCTGAGCGCGCTCGCAATCTGTCGCCACGTCTTCACGCAAAGGATCCTCGGCGTCGATGTTTCTCATGATAAAGCCGAAGTGTTAAAACGCCTCGATGCCGCGCATCGCGAAATTCGCAGCGCAGTCGGCGTGGGCGATTGGCCACTAGTCACGGCTCAACAGATTCACGGAAACAAAATCGCAGTTGTCGATGAGGTAGGGTCGGCGCGTCGCGCCGACCGCGGACGCCGCGGAGCGGCGTCCATACCGGGCCGCGAATTCCCTGGCTGCGACGGCATTATCACGAATCAACGCGGTGTCGCCCTGGGTATTTATGTGGCCGATTGTTGCGCTACTTACATTGTCGATCCCAAAACGCCCGCGATCGGCCTCGTGCACTCCGGACGCACAGGCACCGAGCTCGGCGTCGTCACCAATGCGATCAAAGAAATGATTGACCGCTTCCACTCCGATCCCGCGAACATGATTGTGCAACTCAGCCCTTGCATCCGCCCGCCCCATTACGAAGTCGATTTCGCGGCCGAAATTGTCCGGCAATGTCGCGCTCTCGGCGTAAAAGAAATTCACGACTCCGGCGCATGCACCGCGTGTCATCTGGATCGCTACTATTCCTATCGCGCCGAAAAAGGAAAAACCGGCCGCATGCTGGCTTTGCTTGGCCTCATGTGAAGCAGACAGTCCTGTCTGCTGTTTCAAAGCCTCGCAGGCAGGATTGCCTGCGTCACGAACGCGTGTCTCGCCAGCGCCCCTGGAGCAGTCGGCTGCCGTAATTCTTCAGTGGTTTCGAAAACTGTCGTCAATTGCACTACAAGAAATGTTCGCGTTATGCCCGCTCGACACCGCGTTTGAGCGGACAGATGCCGCGTTTTTTTGCATTCGCGACGAAGTCCAGGAATTCGCGCGCAGGTGCGCCGAATTTCATCGTCGCCGCTTTTCGAAGAGCCTGCGATATGTTTAGTCGGGTCGTGTAAACGAGCTTGAATGCTGCTTTGATTTCTTCTCGATCGGTTGCGCTGAATCCGGCGCGACGAAGCCCAACCACATTCACTCCAAAAACAGAATTGCGCTCCGCGGCGATGACGAATGGCGGCAGGTCTTTGCCGAAGGCGGAACTGCCTTGCACCATCACCAGTCGGCCGATGTGCATGAACTGGTGAAAGGTCGATCCGCCGCCGAGGAATGCGCCGTCATCCACGCGCACGAAGCCAGCCAGCAAGCAGTTGTTCGCGATGACGACGTTGTTTCCAACAACGCAATTGTGACCGACATGCGCTCCTGCCATAAGGAAATTTTTATCCCCGATTTTAGTGGCGCTGCCTTCGGCTGTGCCGCGGTGAATGGTGCAGTATTCGCGGATGACGTTGTCGTTCCCGATCTCGACTTTCGTTTTTCGTTCGGGCGAGAATGAGACGTCCTGCGGCGGCGCGCCAATGATCGCGCCGTGTCCAACGAAATTGCCGGTGCCGATTTCGACCTCGCCTTCAATCACCACATGCGATTGAACGATCGTTTTTTCACCAATCGTCGCCTGTGGCCCGATAACGGAAAATGGACCTATCTCCACATCTGTACCCATTCGCGCCGCGGGATCGACAATCGCTGGCGGATGAATCTTCGCGTGCGCCGTCATAGCCGTGACTATATACGTACGGCGGTTGTCGCTGGCTTCATGTGTTCGAGCGCCGGTTCGCATTCTGGGTAGCGCATGCGTCTCGCCTGCTGGTTTCGGCGTGAAACGATCTTTCCTTTAGCGGCGTCCGGTCTGTAGAAATGCGCTGAGAAAGGTTCGCGACCGCGAGGACGCGTTCGCCAGCACGCGGGACGCGTGCGCTACCCACGCTGCCAATTTGTGCGTCGGAAGCGACAAGAGCCGTTGGATGAATTCTCACGCTGATCATCTTGTTTCGGATTTCCGTCTTACAACACGCCTGCTTCCTTGAAACTGAAGTAGCCAGGATTCCCTTCAGAAGGTGCGCCGATGATGATGTGGTCGAGCAACTTGATTTCCAATAATTCGGCAGCTTCTGCCAGACGTCTCGTGAGGCTGTGGTCTGTCTGACTCGGCGACGCATCGCCGGACGGATGATTGTGCACGACGATCACAGCATAAGCCGAGTAGGTAATCGCCGGACGAAAAATTTCGCGCGGATGAGCGATGCTCTCGTTCAGGCTGCCCACCGAAATCTCCTCAATATGCAGAAGGCGATATCGCGTATCGAGCAGGATGACGCGCAGCGATTCAGTTCGTAGCTGGCGCATCTCCGGCCCGACGAGCTCGCTCACGAGTTCGGGTGAATCGAGTTTTTGCTTCGACAGGGTTTCGTGTGCGAGTCGTTGGCCCAACCCAAACGCTGCTACCAACTCAAGAGCTTTCGTCTGACCGATGCCCGGAATCTTGCGCAGTTCTTTTACACTGCACCGGCTTATACCTGTGAGGGATTTATACTTTTCGAGAAGTTGACGCCCGACTTCAACCGCGTTCGCGCCGCGCAAGCCCGTGCGCAAGAGAATAGCGATCAATTCCGGATCGCTTAGTGCCGCCACTCCGTGCGCAAGCAGTTTCTCTCGCGGCCGCTGATCCCGCGGCATTTCACGGATTTTGAGCTGCGACATTTAATCAGAATTCGGAAGGCGGAGCTCCGGCGACGCCCGACTCAGGTCTCGCACGAGCTCGACCCGCCATCGGAGCCAATTTCACACGCGAAGTTGGTCGAACATTTCGCACAGCGCGTCCCCGAGAGAGAACAATGCGTCGGCATAAGGATTCGATGCGATTCCATCCAGTGCGCATTGCGCTTGGCGAATCAAATCGCTGCCAGCTGTGATTGATTCATTTAACGCTCCGTTGTTTGCACCATTCTTAAGGAGCTCTATCATTTCTTCGATCTTTTCTTCCAAAACAAGCTGGCAACAGCGTTCTCGTTCAAACTCCGAAGCGGAGCGAAGAAAGATTAAAACCGGCAGCGTAAACTTTCCCTTGCGCAAGTCGGTCCCAAGCGTTTTGCCCGTCACGCTCTCGCTGCCGGCGATATCGACGCAATCATCATAAATCTGATAGGCCGTCCCAACCTGAGTTCCGAAGTTTTTGAATATCTCAATCACGTTCGAGTCGGCTTCACTGGTGACTGCGGCCAACTCCGCTGCCGTCGAAAAAAGCGAGCCGGTCTTCATCTCCACGATCCGCAGATAATCCTGCACAGTAAGGTTCAGATCGAACCGGCGTTGCGTCTGGATCATTTCACCAGAGCAAACAACTGCGGCCGTGCGCGCAATTGCGCGACCGATATCTGCGTTCTCGAAATTTGTCGATAACGTGAGCGCATGCGCGAAGAGACAATCGCCCAGCAAAACGCTCAGCGAATTTCCCCAGCGGGCGTTCGCGGTGGGCTGGGCGCGACGTCGCTCTGCTTCATCCATCACATCGTCATGTACAAGCGTGGCGATGTGGATGAGCTCAACGATGACGGCAAGATCAACGTGGTTCGAGTTGATCTTGCCCGTAGCGCCGCCGGCCAGAAGCGCCAGAATTGGCCGAAGTCGTTTGCCGTGACTCCCAATTGCATACACAACATAGCCTTCGAGCGCCGGATCAAATGCCGCCGCCTGTTGTGCGATTCGCATCTCCACCTGTTCAAGGTGCGGTTGAACTAACCGCGCCACTTCAGCCAGCGAGCTGGCAGGCGAAGCGAAAGCCGTAAGACCAGTCCGCCTTGGGCGTGAGTGCGCAGTGAATTCCACGAGCCGAGAATAGCGGCGCGCGTTCTAGCTTGTCAAAGCTTCGCACCGTAAATTTTCCGGAAGCTCGCCGCATCTTGCGTGTTTTCGTCAGCGTGTTGCCGGAGAGCGGGAGCGTAGGGCGCCGGGCCAAACGCTGTCGGCTGGACGCCGGCGCCCTAGGTCAACGTTTACGTAACCACGCGTCGGCTCCGTACTTTTGTGCGGCAATTTCTCCCGCTCGGCATTGAACGGCTTTCGGCAAACTCCGCGGCTGGCAATTGTTCGACAACTCTACGGCAAATCGTTCCGCCAGGCCGTTCTCAAGATCGACCCCTTGAATACTGCCTTGTTGCAACAATCCGCGACGCGTTCGGCGTTGCGCCGCCCCGGCGATCTTGTGACCATCGACCATCACGTCCGCGCGCACCGGATTAGCGAAACAATCGGACGCCAACCAGCGGCGCTCTCCAGTCCGCCGTCTGGCGATCTGCCAGGGGAGATCGCCTTTCTCTGAATATCGGCGCTCATCCCGCATTGCTTGCCTTGCAACTGCAATGCCGCCGGGGTCAACGCCCCCGGCTACAACTGCGCGTTCACCGTTCGAATTCAGTGCATCACACAGCGCACGATGAACTCTTTCGTAAATCGTCACCGATGATTCGCCGAAGACGGAATCGTTTGCGGAAACTACAATCGAATACGTCAGATCTTCTCCGTGAAAAACAATTCCGCCGCCCGTCCAGCGCCGGACCAAATCGCGCTCACCCGCGTAACACGCCACATGAGCAAATTTTCCAAAATAACCAAACGACAGAGCAGGGGAGTGCCAACGGTAGAATCGGATGCATGGGAGCGTCGCGTACTCGAGAAGGGCCTCGTCAATGGCCATGTTCATCGCCGCCGCCCTCGCGCTGAGATCATGATAAATATCCAGCGCGGCAAACATCGACATCTCGCATCAGGTGAGCCTATTCATCTTAGCGCAACACAATGACCGTAGGTTAAAGCAGCGCGAGGACGCGTGCGCACTCCAAAAGCTTCGCGAAATGAAGCGGCGTTCCTCGTGGATTTTGCACAAAGTGCTTTGGGAGTGCGATGCGTCTTCGCATCGCTTTCATTGCGTTAGCGTCATCATGTCATGAGCGTGCCGATAGTTCCTCCAAAATTCGTTGCACGGCCCGTCGCGGATTTTGATGCGCAGTAATCGGCCGGCCAATGCCGATATAGTCTGCGCCGGCTTCGATCGCGTGCCGGGGTGTCATAAACCGTTTTTGGTCGCCTGGCTCCGCCCAACTCGGACGAATCCCTTGGACGGCGATTTTGATTTTGTCGCCGAATTCACTGCGAAGAGTTTTGATTTCGTGCGGGCTAGCCACAAGTCCGTCGATTCCTGCTTGGGTCCCTAGTCTGGCCAGCCGCAGGACCTGATCGGCCACTTTGTCGGCTATTCCAATTTCGCGCAGCGTTTGTTCCGTCGCGCTTGTCAGAACAGTCACCCCAAGGATCACTAGCTGGTTGGCACGAGCGCCGGCGGCGGCGCGGATCATTTCGCCTCCGCCGCTCAAATGAATTGTCAGCATATGCACACCAAGATGACTCGCGGACTCGACCGCTCGTGCGACCGTGTTTGGAATATCGTAGAGCTTGAGATCGAGCCACACTTTTGCGCCGGTAGCTAAGACGGCGCGCACGATTTCCGGACCTTCGGCTGTGTAAAGTTGGAGTCCGATTTTGAAAAACGAAATCTGGTCGCGCAGTTGGTCGACCAGAGCCAGCGCTTCGTTTGACGACCGTACGTCGAGTGCAACGATAATTTTATCGGCAGTTTTTGTCATCCCGAGAATTCGCAGAACAGTAAGAGATGTCTCGACTCCGCTCGACATGACAACCGAAATGAACGCGATGCAAGTGCTGGCTCCCGCTAAGGTCAATCTTTCCCTGCGCATTCTTGGGAAGCCCAGCGATGGCTTTCACAAGCTCGACACGCTCATGGCGCCGATTTCACTTTGCGACGAGATCAAGATCGAAAAAAGCGACGCCAAGGAAGGAATCGAGTTTCACTGTGATGACGCGTCTGTGCCGCAAGGCGACGACAATCTGATCGTTCGCGCAGCGAAAAGTTTTTTTACTGCAACAAAGTTGAAGCCGGCGGTCTGCGTCGAGCTCCGGAAGAAAATTCCCCACGGTGCGGGTCTGGGTGGAGGAAGCAGCGACGCGGCTTCGACGCTACTGGCGCTCAACGAACTGTTCGAGACGAACTTGCCGCGCGAAGCGCTGTCGAAAATAGCGGAAATGATTGGATCAGACATTCCATTTTTTATTTTCCAGTCCGCCGCAGTTTGTAAGGGACGCGGCGAACTGGTCACGTCTCTAAAGCTACGGCAAAGCCTATCGCTGCTATTGCTCAAACCGGGCTTTGCCGTTTCGACTTCATGGGCATATCAGCACTGGCGAGGCTCGCAAGGAATTCCAAGCGTCTCTTACGCAGCTCAAGAATTCGGGGGCCAGACTTTCGTCAACGACCTTGAGCGTCCGGCTTTTGAAAAGTTTGTTTTTCTCGCGCAATTGAAGATGTGGTTGCTCAAGCAACCGGCAGTGGGCGCGGCGCTAATGTCTGGTTCTGGCTCGGCAATGTTCGCAGTGCTGCGCGAGGATACAGAGGCCGATCATATAGCTGAGCTGGCGAAGGCAGAGCTCGATCCGGAATTGTGGACATGCGCCTGTGAAACGATCGGGTAGCGCGCGCGTCTGCAGTGCTGGTTTCGGCGTCGCGCCGAAACAATCTTTTTTTGACTTCCGCGAGCAGTGCAGATGAGCGAACCAAAGGAAAGTTCGCGATCGCGAGGACTCGCTCGCCAGCGCGCGAGACGCGTGCGCTGCCCAACTTCGCGAATGCACGCGAGGTTATTCGCCCAAGCGTCGGCGGAATTGTGCGCGCGCGTACTCGCGATTTAGTTTCGAAATAAAACTGGCGCTGATCTCGGCAGGACATACCGCTTCGCATTCGTAAGTGTTAGTGCAATTGCCAAACCCTGCCGCATCCATTACCTGCACCATTTTCAGTACGCGTCTGTCGCGTTCCGGATGTCCCTGTGGCAAAAGCGACAGGTGCGAAACTTTTGCAGCGGTAAAGAGCATCGCGGAACGGTTTGGACACGCCGCTGCGCATGCGCCGCAGCCGATGCACGCTGCAGCTTCCATGGCCAGATCGGAGTCGTGTTTGGGAATCGGTATTGAATTCGCTTCTGGCGCAGACCCGGCACGGGCGGAAATGAATCCGCCGGCTTGCACAATGCGATCCAGCGCGCTGCGATCTATCACCAGATCTTTCACAATGGGGAACGCACCGACGCGAAACGGCTCAACAGTGATAGTCGCGCCGTCGCGAAACCTTCTCATGTAAAGCTCGCACACCGCGCCCGGATGATCAGGCCCGTGAGCTTCCCCGTTGACCGTGAGCGAACACGTGCCGCAAATGCCTTCGCGGCAATCGGAGTCGAACGCGACCGGTTCGTCGCCGCGTCCGAGCAATTTCTCGTTGAGAACATCGAGCATTTCCAGAAACGACGTGTGCGGCGAGATGTTTTCCACGTCGTAATCGACGAGTTTGCCGGAGGATTTTAGATTCAGCTGCCGCCAAATGCGCAAGCGAAAGTTCATAGTTGAGAGGGGTAGGGACGGAGCGTCGAGCCGTCCGCCAAATTCGTCAGCGCGCCCGGCGGTCGCGCCCTACAACACGAATTGTTCATTTATAGCTCCTTTGTGCGAGATGCACGGTCTCGAATTGTAGCGGCTCGCGATGCAATTTTGGGTCCTGCCCATCGCCTTGAAATTCCCAAGCGTACACCGCAGCGTGACGTTCGTCGTCACGTAGCGCCTCGCCATCAGGAGTTTGGTGTTCCTCGCGAAAATGCCCTCCAGCAGATTCGTCGCGCTCGAGCGCGTCGATGCACATCAGCTCAGCGAACTCTAGAAAATCGGCGACCCGCCCCGCGCGTTCCAAGGCCTGATTATAATCCTGGTCGCTTCCGAGCACGCGCACATCGCGCCAAAATTGTTCACGCAGTTCGGGAATTTTTTGGAGCGCTTCACGGAGTCCTTTTTCGTTGCGGGACATTCCGCATTTGTCCCAGAGAAGAAGGCCGAGTTCTCGATGAAATGAATCCACCGAGCGGGTGCCATTGACGCTGAGAAGCTTCTCGATCCTGGCGCAGACACACCCCTCTGCTTCGCCAAACTCCGCAGAATCCGGCGGCGGCCGTTTTCCCATCTGGCTGGCGAGATAATTCGGCAGCGTGTTCGGCAAAACAAAGTAACCGTCAGCCAAACCCTGCATCAGCGCGCTGGCACCTAGCCGGTTCGCGCCGTGATCGGAAAAATTCGCTTCACCGATTACAAATAACCCCGGCAAATTACTCATTAAATCGTAGTCGACCCAAAGCCCGCCCATCGTGTAGTGGACGGCGGGATAAATCCGCATCGGCACTTTGTACGCATTTTCGCCGGTAATCTTTTCATAAACTTCAAACAAATTTCCGTAGCGTTCGCGAATCACATCTTCGCCAAGACGTTTAATCGCGTCGGCAAAATCGAGGTAGACGCCGCGCCCGCCCGGGCCGACCCCACGGCCCTCGTCGCAAACCTCCTTAGCTGCGCGCGATGAAATGTCGCGCGGCGCGAGGTTTCCGTAGCTGGGGTATTTTCGCTCGAGATAATAATCCCGATCTGCTTCCGGAATTTCGCCCGGCGGCTTGTCGCGGTCTTCCTTGCGTTTAGGCACCCAGACGCGCCCGTCGTTCCGCAGCGACTCGGACATCAGCGTGAGCTTGGATTGGTAGTCGCCGCTAACCGGGATGCACGTGGGATGAATTTGCGTGAATGCTGGATTGGCAAAAAGCGCGCCCCGTTTGTAAGCGCGATACGTGGCTGTGACATTGCAGCCGCGCGCGTTCGTGGAGAGATAAAACACGTTGCCATATCCGCCAGTAGCGAGCACGACGGCGTCCGCCGCGTGCCTGTCGATTTTTCCTGAGCGCAGGCTGCGCGTGATGATTCCCTTCGCCTGTCCATCTACGATTACCAGATCGAGCATCTCCGTCTGAGGGAACATCTCCACTGTGCCCGCAGCGATTTGGCGGCACAGCGCCTGATAACAACCCAGCAAAAGTTGCTGGCCGGTTTGTCCGCGCGCGTAAAAGGTTCGTGACACCTGGGAACCTCCAAACGAGCGGTTGGCGAGCAGCCCGCTGTACTCACGGGCGAACGGCACGCCCTGCGCAACGCATTGGTCGATGATAATGTTACTGATCTCTGCGAGCCGATAAACGTTCGCTTCGCGCGATCGAAAATCGCCGCCTTTTATCGTGTCATGGAACAAGCGGTAAACGCTGTCGCCATCATTCTGATAATTTTTCGCCGCGTTGATTCCGCCTTGCGCTGCAATCGAATGCGCGCGCCTCGGCGAATCCTGAAAACAAAAACATTTCACCCGATAACCCAGCTCTCCCAGAGTCGCTGCGGCCGAACCACCGGCCAGGCCGCTGCCGACGACGATGACGTCAAACTTTCGGCGGTTGTTCGGATTCACCAACCGCATGTGGTCCCGGTGGCTGCGCCATTTTTGCGCGAGCGGCCCTGGCGGAATTTTTGCGTCCAGCGTCCCGATCATAATTGTTGCGCCGGCTTAATGATTCCAAGCAGAATGGCGACGGGGATTGAGGTGTAGCCAGCAAAGAGAAGCCACGCAAAGATTCGACCGCCAAGCGCGAGGCGCGGCGTCAGTTTCTTGTCGTTTAATCCGAGCGATTGAAAAAAGCTCGACGATCCGTGGCTCAAATGCAGCGCCAGCAAAAACAGCCCGAGCACGTAAAAGCCAGACACGAAGTAATTTTGAAAGCCGTAAACCATCATCGAATAGACATCGTAGTGGCCGAGCGGGTCCGCTTTAAGCAAACCGAACCGTGGGTCGGTTACACGAACGGTGAAATGCGCCAGATGATAGATGATGAACGCTAGCACGATCAGGCCGCTCATCACCATGTGTCGCGATGCGAAGTCTGCCTTGACGTAGTGCCTGTCGATGTATGCCTCAGGCCGGGCACGGCGATTCTCAATTGCCAGGTGGATGGTCACCCAGATGTGAATGATGACGGAGGCGAGCAGGAACGAACGAATTACCCAAAGCAGCGGGCCGAGGTCGCGCAGGTGTTGCGAGTAACCATTGATCCAGTCGGGGCCGATAAAAATCTGCAGATTGCCAAGCAAATGCCCGACCACAAAGAGGATCAAAATGATGCCCGTGATCGCGACAATCATTTTTTTCCCAACCGACGAGCGATAAAAAGCTGCCAAAATATTCACGTTACGAGTCGGCGCCGGTCGAGTGGCGCGCGTTTCAGATTATGGATGCGGCTTGGAGCGTCAAGAGTTGTGCCCGCGTCCGATTTTCCCTTGTTGGCGAATCGCACATCCGGTTCGGCGCGCGCAGGAAAAGTTCGCGGTCGCGAGAACTGCTCGTCAGGTCGCCGCGGCGACCCCATAATCGGGCCACAGTCGAAACAAAGTCAATCTTTCACTTAACTGCGATTAAGCATATAATTGCCGGCCTCATGGCGAACAACGAAGAATCGCAGACGATCTCTCGAGAGGTCCTTCAGTTTCAGGAGGAGCGCTCAACAGGCGTCGGCAAGCCCGCCAGCCGTCTCGGCGGGACGGGTCTCTGGTCGCATTTTCTCAGCTATGAATGGTCGTCTGCACTGCTGTACCTCTTCCTGGATGCAGTGAGCTGGCTCGCAATTTACCGAATGGCAGGCTGGTTTCGGTACGACGCATTTTATGCTACGCCGTTTCAGTTCTTCATCATCAATCTGATTCAACTCGGCGTGATTGTGATCGGGCTTTATTTTGTCGGCGGCTACGATCGCACTGTCGAGAAGCTGACTCTCGGCTACGCGGTCGAACACATTCTCGCGGTCACCGCCGCTGCCATCGTAAGCGCGATGCTGATTTATTCCGCGGCCACATTCGATCAGACAATGAAGCCGAGCCGCGGTGTTCTTCTTTTGAGCTTCGCAATTTTCCTGCCAGTCTCGCTGGCTTACCGCCGGTGGATTCGGCAGTATGTGGTTGCCAGCAGTGCCAGCCGGTCGTTTCTCGTCATCGGTGGCGGCGCGACGGCGACCCGTTTTTACCAAGCTTACAGGAACTCACCAAACGGACAGCAGCTTGAGTTTGTGGATGTGAACGAGGAACGGGTGGGCCAGCCAATTGCCGGTGAAGGATCGCCGATTGTGCAGGGAAACCTCGCAGCCAAGCTAACCAATCTCGGCAAACGTTACAGCGGCATCATTCTCGCTGAGAAAGCGAGCTCGCTCAGCACGCATTTGCTGGAGCGCCTGGTGCACGCGCAATTTCAGGAGACGCGCGTTTACACGCTGGAATCGTTTTACGAAACTCAGTGGCGTTATGTGCCGCTGGGTATCATCGATCCGTTTTGGCCGCTCCAGAGCGGTTTTCAGCTGGCTCGCACGTCTCCCTATCATTACCTCAAGCGGCTCTTCGATGTCATTGCCTCGGCCATAGCATTGATCATTTGCGCTCCGCTTTTTGTGCTTGTCACTCTCCTCATCTGGATGCGGGATGGCAGTCCCATTTTTTTCCCACAGGAACGGGTCGGTCGTGACGGGAGACGCTTCATTCTTTTCAAATTCCGAACGATGCGCCGCTCTGATCAAGCGGACGAAGATATTTACACGCGAGAAGGCGACCGTCGTGTGACGTCTGTGGGGCGTTGGCTGCGGAAACTTCGGCTCGATGAGCTGCCGCAGCTTTGGAACGCGCTCAAAGGAGACATCAGCCTGATTGGACCGCGGCCGGAGTGGAGCAAGTGCGCCGAGAGATATGAGCAAACAATCCCATTTTATCATTTTCGGCACCTGGTGAAACCCGGCATCACGGGCTGGGCGCAAGTGAATTACCCGTACGGCGAGAGTAACGAGGACGCGGTGGAGAAGCTGAAGTTCGACTTGTACTACATCCGGCATTACTCATTGAAGCTGGATGCGATGATCGTGCTGAAAACGTTATACACGATGCTCTTCGGCAAGGGACGGTGAAACACCAGATTTCGGCGGTTATCGGTTACGAGTTACGGGTTACCAGTTAATTAGTAGTGTCGCGTCGATAGTTTCGATAGTCTGGCGAAATGAGGGCAGTTAGCTCAACGGCGATCCGGACTTTTGAAGATTTGGAATGCTGGAACCGATGCCGAGTCTTGCGATTATTTGTGGCCAAGCAAGTCGTTTCGGTTCTGCCCAGGGAGGAGCGCTATCGACTAGGCGATCAGCTGTTGCGAGCAGCACGCGCGACGACAGCAAATATCGCGGAAGGATATGGACGGTTTCATTACCTCGACAACGCGAAGTTTTGCAGCAACGCGCGGGGCTCGTGCTGGGAAACTCTGGATCATTTGATTACAGGCAGTGACGAGGGTTTCGTTGCCACTGAATTGTTGAATCAGGGAAGGACGCTCGTCAACGAGGCCGTGAAAGTCTTGAACGGATACATGAGTTATCTGAAACGTGCGCATCGCACTCGCCCGGCAACGAATAACGAATAACTGATAACCACAGTTGTTGAGCTTAACGTGTGACGTCTGCGTCTGACCTCTGACCTCTGGCCCGTGATCTCTCGTTTCTTTCGCAGCACATCACGCTGGATTTTCTTCGCCGCCCTGGTCTATGCGCCGTGGGCGTACGGCGCCACAACATCGGAAAGCATCCAAATAACCAACTGGGTGCTACTCGCTGCACTCGTTCTTTGGGCCATTGAGTTGCTTGTTAGTAGGCGAACGCCGCGATTTCCACGGCTTCTGTTCTTCTTAACAGCGGCTTTGATCTGCGTGGGCGGCTGGATGGTCTTCAACGCGAAGTCAGTCTACGACTCGGATTTTTTTGTTTTTGTGCCGCTACACAACTTCGCGCCGCCTGTGGCCGGCTCCGTTGATTACCCGATCAGCGCTGCGTGGATGATCCGAGGTGCCTTGCTCCTGGGGATAATCTTGTTTGTCGCAGATCTTTCTCAGAGCAACCGATGGTTGCTTCGCTTGTGGTATGTGATTGGGCTGGTCGGCGGCTCGATAGCATTCCTCGGTTTACTCCAGAAAGCCACTGGTACGCTCATGATCTTGTGGCAACCACCGCCACCGGACCCGCTTCGAGTAACTACATTTTTTGCGACCTATTATTATCACGGTAATGCCGGCGCATTCTTAAACCTGGTGTGGCCATTGAGTTCTGGACTAGTTATCCGGGCCTTTTCCAGCGGATCCCATCCGTGGATGCGCGCGATGTGGACGAGCGTTTTTCTACTAACCATAGCCGCGGTGCTGGCGAATACGTCGCGCATGGCTCAACTGGTTGCGCTCCTGCTGCTGGTTGCGATTTGCGTGCAATTTGGACCGTTGCTTCTTCGCAAGCTATCGGGTGGTAAAAGCGTCGCTTTGGCAGGCGCGCTTGCCATTGGTTTAGCGCTCATTGCGTTTGCGCAGGCCAGTCATTTCGAACAGCCGCTTAACCGCTGGCGGTTGCAGAGCGAGCTCATTCCCAACGATGCTCGCTGGCAGGCCTCGCGGGTAGCCGTGCGTGCGTTGCCGGACGCCGGATTATTCGGGTTTGGGCCAGGCACGTTTCGCGTTGTATTTCCAATATACAATCGCAGTGGGAGCGATCAGGTACCAGGGACGTGGAGATTTTTGCACGAGGATTACCTGCAGACCGTGCTGGAATGGGGCTGGATCGGAGGAATCCTTTGGGCGCTGCTTTTCTTCGGAGGAATAACAGTCGGTATTCGTGGTTACAAAGAGCACGCCAGACGAGACTGGACGCCGCGAAGACGGGTGCTGCAGCCATTGGTTATCGTAGCCCTTATAGGAGTGGCGCTGCACGCGCTGGTCGATTTTCCAGGTCAGATCGAATCGATCCAGCTGTATGTGGCAACGTATCTGGGTTTTTGCTGGGGAAGCAGGTTGTGGCACGAAAGGTTCAGGTAGCAGCAAAGATCAAACTCTGGTTCAGATCAAAACTCGCTGCAAAACTGAACTGATCGCCATCGACTAAACCATCGCACTGATGAGGGAGGGGGCGACTACGCTCCGTTACCTTCGTGGTCCGGCTTGGATCGGCGATGGTAGCTGTAGCCGCGAGAATACGCTCCCTCGTCTTTGCCATAACCATGCGAAGCGTAATAGTAATAATAGCCGACTCCGCGACTCCGCCGCAATCGATTCAAGACCAGACCGGCCGGGCGAATTCCTGACTTTGCCAGCAAGGTAATCGCGCGGCGGACTGCTGGACGGGGTGTTTTTGCCGCCCGAACAACAATGCACACAGTTTGGACATGTGGCATCATGAGGAGAGTGTCACTGACTGCAAGGATCGGTGCGCTATCGATCACGACGCGATCAAACAGGCTTGCAGCCTTAGCAATTAGCTGGCCGAAGAACGGGCCGGCAAGAATCTCAGCGGGATTGGGCGCGCGTCGTCCACCTGCGAGGACAAACAGCTGGCCTCCGGTCGCGGCGAGAATGTTTTCCGTCAGCTCAATGCTCTCATCGACCAGCTGGATTTCTCCGGCGGGAATCTGGCGCGCTGCCGAGGCTACGTCCGCTTCACCCACCAGGCAATCCGTCACTCCCGGCGCGCTGTCTTCATCGGAATTATTTCGCGCATTCGGGAACCGGAAAATCCTGTGCATGTTTGGCCGGCGGAGGTCGCCGTCGATCAGGAGAACGCGATAACCCTGCTGGGCCAGTGCAAGCGAGTAATTGGCGCTTGTGAAACTTTTGCCTTCGTTGGGAACAGCACTGGTGAAAAGCGAAACTTTTCGCTCGGCTTCCGGACCCAGAAGAGAAAGTGCGGCGCGCAAATTGCGGAACGCTTCCGCGGCCGGACTTTCGGGAGTTTCCACCACGACGCGATAGTTCGAACTTCTGAAAGCTTTGCTTCGCCGTTTCAGTCGGCTAACGGG
>Ga0209161_10000142_pt1 | contig 53293 bp, 50 predicted proteins | sample GraSoiAngelo_155_FD_186169 | JGI IMG/M metagenome (GOLD analysis project Ga0209161, IMG submission 186169) | Grasslands soil microbial communities from the Angelo Coastal Reserve, California, USA - 14_1009_13_30cm (SPAdes) (version 2) | ecosystem: Environmental > Terrestrial > Soil > Grasslands... | reverse complement strand
CACCGTGCCCGCCAGGGGTTCAACCGTAAACAGCCGGTCAAACAAACGACGCCCGGGAGCGATCCCGGGCGCCGTTTTTTTGACTGACCGACCGTCCGACGGGCCGTCCTACTCCGCTTCCACTTCCTCCGGGAACGGACTCGGCGCCGGCCCAGCACCAGGCAAGGCCGCCTCGACCGGCGGCGTCGGAGGCGTGAAGCCCTCCGGCGGCTCGATCTCGATGTCGTGATACCGGTAGATGCCCGTCCCCGCCGGGATCAGATGCCCGATGATGATGTTCTCCTTGAGACCAAGTAGATCGTCCTTGGCCCCGCGGATCGCCGCATCCGTCAGCACCCGCGTCGTCTCCTGGAAGGAGGCCGCCGAGATGAACGACTGCGTCGTCAGGCTCGCCTTCGTGATGCCGAGGAGCAGCGGCTCGCGGGTCGAGGGCTTGCCGCCCTTCTTCACCGCGCGCTCGTTGATCTCGCTGAACACGAGCTTGTCCACGTTCTCGCCTTCCAGAAACTCGGTGTCGCCCGGCTCGACCACTTTCACCTTCTGCAGCATCTGGCGCACGATCACGCCGATGTGCTTGTCGTTGATCTTCACGCCCTGCAACCGGTAGACCTCCTGAACCTCGTTCAGCAAGTATTCCTGCACGGCGCGCGGGCCCTTGATCCGCAAGATGTCGTGCGGATTCACCGGACCTTCGGTCAGACGGTCGCCCGCCCGCACCCGATCGCCTTCGTGCACGCGCAAGTGCTTCCCGGCGGGCACCTCGTACAGCTGCGCCTCACCCTCCTCCGGATGCACCCAGATCTCGCGCTTGCCGCGCTTGATCTCGCCGAACCGCACCACGCCGTCCACTTCGGAAATCGTGGCCGGATCCTTCGGCCGGCGTGCCTCGAACAGCTCGGCGACGCGCGGCAGGCCGCCCGTGATGTCGCGCGTCTTGTACGCCTCACGCGACACCTTGGCGAGGACCTGGCCCGCATAGACCTCGGAGCCATCCTCGATCATGAGCTGCGCGCCTTCCGGAATCACGAAGTCGCGGAGCCGCTTCTCCTTGTCGCCCTTCTTCTGGACGACTTCGATGTGCGGGTGAAGCTTCTTCTCCCGGTCCTCGATGATGACGCGCTGGCGCCGGCCGGTGATTTCGTCCAGCTCCTCGCGCACCGTCTCGTCCTCGACGATGTCCACGAACCGCACCAGACCCCCCACGTCCGTCATGATCGGGTTCGTGTACGGATCCCACGTGAACAGCACCGAATCCTTCGCCACCTGCTGCTCGTCATCAACCATCAGCGTCGCGCCGAGCGGCACCTGGAAGCGCGAGTGGACGGAGAGCTTGCTGGCAGCCGTGCCCGACGTCCCACCATGAGCTGCGGCCTTCAGAATCAGCTCGCCCTCGTAGCTCGTGACGACCCTCTGGCCCTCGGGCGTCGAGACGAACGTGAGCCGATCGCCGTGCTCGATCACGCCTTCAACCTTTGTCTTCCGCACCGTCTGCTCGGCGATGCGGGCCGCCGTGCCGCCGATATGGAAGGTCCGCAGCGTCAGCTGCGTGCCCGGCTCGCCGATCGACTGCGCGGCGAGAATGCCGACCGCCTCGCCAAGGTCCACCATGTCCATCGTGGCGAGGTTGCGGCCGTAGCACATGCGGCACACGCCCCGCTTCGCCTCGCACGTCAAGACCGAGCGAATCTTCACCGTCTCGATGCCCGCATCCTCGATGGCCTGCGACGTCTCTTCGATGACGAGCTTCCCCGCTTCGACCAGCACCTTCGGCCGGCCGTCTTCATCGAGCTCGTGGGGATCCATGATCTCCTCGAGCGCCACACAGCCGACGATGCGCTCCCGCAGCGGCTCGATGATGTCTTCGCCTTCCTTCAGCGCCGACATTTCGAGACCCAGGATCGTGCCGCAATCCTCTTCCGTGATCGTGACGTCCTGCGCCACGTCCACGAGGCGCCGCGTGAGATAGCCGGCGTCCGCCGTCTTGAGCGCCGTGTCGGCCAGACCCTTCCGCGCACCGTGCGTCGAGATGAAGTACTCGAGCACGGACAGCCCCTCGCGGAAGTTCGACTTGATCGGGCTCTCGATGATCTCGCCGATCCCACCCGTCAGCTTCTTCTGCGGCTTCGCCATCAGGCCGCGCATGCCGGCGAGCTGCCGGATCTGGTCGCGCGAGCCGCGGCTGCCCGAGTCGAACATCAGGAACACGGGATTGAAGCCGCCCTTGGACTTCCGCATCGTCGAGACCATCGCCTCGGCGATGTCGTTGTTCGCGTGGGTCCAGGCGTCGATCACCTTGTTGTAGCGCTCCCCGAAGGTGATCTGGCCCGTCGCATAGGCGCGCTGGAACCGCTCGACGCGGTTTTCCGCGTCGTGGAGCAGCGGCGACTTCTCGTTCGGAATCTCGAGATCGGCCACGCCGATCGAGACGCCGCCCATGGTCGCGTAGCGGAACCCGAACTCCTTCAGCTGATCGAGGAACTGCACCGTCGGGGCGAGCCCCGCGCGGCGATAACTCTCGAACACCAGCTCGGAGAGATCCTTCTTCCGCATCACCTTGTTCTGGAAGCCCATGTCGCGCAGCAGGCCCACCGGGACGATGCTGTTGAAGATCACGCGCCCCGCCGTCGTGGCGATCCAGCGGCCGGCGATGCCCGGACGCTCGTGCCACATGTGCACCGGCGAGTGGAACTCGAGCCGCTTCAGCGCGAGGCCCATCTCGAGCTCGGCCATCGAGCCGATGCGCGGCGCCGTCTTCACGCCCCCTTCGAAGTCGTTTGGCTCCTTCGTCAGGAAGTGGCACCCGAGCACCATGTCCTGGCTGGGCTCCGCCACCGGCCGGCCGTCCGACGGCTTCAGGATGTTGTTCGACGAAATCATCAGCAGCCGCGCCTCGAGCTGCGCCTCGAACGACAGCGGCACGTGCACGGCCATCTGGTCGCCGTCGAAGTCGGCGTTGAACGCGGCGCAGACGAGTGGGTGAATCCGGATCGCCTTGCCCTCGACCAACACGGGCTCGAACGCCTGAATGCCCAGGCGGTGCAGCGTGGGCGCGCGGTTCAGGAGCACAGGATGGTCCTCGATGATCTCCTCGAGGATCTCGTACACTTCCGGCGACTCCTTCTCCACGATCTTCTTCGCCCGCTTCACCGTCTCGGCGATGCCCTTCTCCACCAACTTGTGAATGATGAAGGGCTTGAACAGCTCGACCGCCATCGCCTTGGGCAGGCCGCACTGGTGCAGCCGCAGCTCGGGACCGACCACGATGACCGAGCGGCCCGAATAGTCCACGCGCTTGCCGAGCAGGTTCTGACGGAAGCGTCCCTGCTTGCCCTTCAGCATGTCGGAGAGCGACTTGAGGGGCCGCTTGCCGCGACCGCGAATCGCCTTGGAGCGGCGACCGTTGTCGAACAGCGCGTCCACCGCCTCCTGCAACATGCGCTTCTCGTTGCGCAGAATGACCTCCGGCGCGCGGTGCAGGATCAGCTTCTGCAGCCGGTTGTTCCGGTTGATCACTCGCCGGTACAGATCGTTCAAGTCGGACGTGGCGAAGCGCCCGCCGTCGAGCGGCACGAGCGGCCGCAGGTCGGGCGGAATCACCGGCACGACGTCGAGAATCATCCAGCGCGGATCGTTGCGCTGCTCGCCGGCATTGCCGGAGTTGCGCATCGCGTCCACGATCTTGAGCCGCTTCAGCATCTGCTTCTTGCGATGCTGGCTGGTCTCGTTCGCGACGGTGTCGCGCAATTCGTCGGCGAGTTTATCGACGTTGATTCGCTCGAGCAGCAAGCGGATCGCCGGAGACCCGATGTCCGCCCGGAACGCCGTGTCGCCCTCGGTCTTGGCCTTGTTGCGCAGCTCGAGGAAGCGATCTTCGTCCAGCAGCTCGCGCTCCTGGACTTCCTGTTCACCCGGGTCGATCACGACGTAGTTTGTGTAGTAGATGACGCGCTCGAGATCGCGCAGCGTCATATCGAGCAGGTTGCCCATCGGCGACGGCAGCGTCTTGAAGAACCAGATGTGCGCGACCGGCACCGCGAGCTCGATGTGGCCCATGCGCTCGCGGCGCACTTTGGACAGTGTCACCTCGACGCCGCAGCGATCGCAGATCACGCCGCGATAGCGGATCCGCTTGTACTTGCCGCAGTGGCACTCCCAGTCCTTCACCGGGCCGAAGATGCGCTCGCAGAAGAGCCCATCCCGTTCCGGCTTGAACGACCGGTAGTTGATCGTCTCGGGCTTCGTGACTTCGCCCCACGACCACCACGTGCGCTGGCCCTGGAGCTCCAGGCGCTCGCGCTCCTTGGAGTCCTTGGGGCCGCGGATCTCCTCGGGGGAGGCGATCCGGATCTGGATATAGTCAAAGCTCGAGCTCTTGGGCTCGTGGCCGCTTCGGAAATCGATCACTATTCCTCCACGTCTTCAGTAGTGCCGAGCGTCACCTTCAATCCGAGGGCCTGAAGCTCCTTCACCAGCACGTTGAAGGACTCCGGAATCCCGGGCTTCGGCAGGTTCTGCCCCTTCACGATCGCCTCGTACACACGGCTGCGGCCGTTCACGTCGTCCGACTTGACGGTGAGAATCTCTTGCAGCGTGTGCGCGGCGCCGTACGCCTCCAGCGCCCACACTTCCATTTCGCCGAACCGCTGGCCGCCGAACTGCGCCTTGCCGGCGAGCGGCTGCTGCGTCACCAGCGAGTACGGCCCGATGGAGCGGGCGTGAATCTTGTCGTCGACCAGGTGCGACAGCTTCATCATGTAGATCGAGCCAACCGTCACCTCGGACTCGAACAGCTCGCCCGAGCGGCCGTCGCGCAGCCGGCACTTGCCGACCGGCGACAGCCCGGCCGCCGCGAGCAGCTCCACCACCGCGGCGTCGATGTCGGCCTCGGACTTCGCGCCGAACAGCGCCGCGAGGGCGGGACGTCCCGTCGCCTCGAGCACCTCGGCCGGCTTGTCCTTGGCCAGCGTCTTCTCGATCTCCTTGAGACCGTTCTTGAGCGCGGCCTTTGCGGCAGCGGAGAGATCGCTCGCCTCCGCCGTCTCGATCTTGGCCTGGTGCACCTCCTGCTCGATCCGGCGCTGGCCCAGCTCGCGCTCCGCCAGCTCCTTCCCGGCGAACCTGAGGAAGTCCACCATCTGGTGGTACAGCTCGCGCGTCTCCGCCGACACGCTGCGCGCGGCGAGCAATTGAATTCCCGACGTCCCGATGTCGGGCCGGTTGCCGTTGGTGGACGGCAGCTTCCGCAGATCCGACACGATCTGCGTGACACGCTGCGTATCCAGCACCGGCGGTTTCACGTCGAGCCGCAGCGCATCCGCCGCCCACGACAGGCCGGCCAGGCGCAGCAGCACGCCGATCTCCATCTCATCGGCGCCCTGGAAGACGGGCGTCTTGGCGTCAAAGCCGAGCAGATGCGCGGCCCACCCGAGGTGTGTCTCCAGGATCTGCCCGACGTTCATACGGCTCGGTACGCCGAGCGGGTTGAGGACGATGTCCACCGGCGTGCCGTTGGGGAGGAACGGCATGTCCTCCTCCGGCACGATCCGCGCGATGATGCCCTTGTTGCCGTGGCGGCCGGCCATCTTGTCGCCGACCGAGATCTTGCGCTTCTCGGCGACGTAGACCTTCACCAGCTGGATGACGCCGGGCGGCAGCTCATCGGGCTGCAAGATCTTGTCGATCTGGTCTTCCGACTTCTCCTCGATCTTCGCCCGCTCGGCGCCGGCGGCGTCGAGCACCGCCCGCACCCGTTCGTTCACTGACTTATTGGCGACGCGCAGCGTCTTCAGGTCGACGTCGGCGAAGTTGAGTTCGCTGAGCTGCGGCTTCGCCAGCTTGGTGCCGGCCGGCAGATACTCCTCGACGGTGCCCGCCTTCAGCATCAAGCCGACTTCCTGGTTGGCGAGCAGCTCCGCCAGCTCGACGAACATCGCCTCCGAGATGCGGGCCTTCTCTTCCGTCTCGAGCCGGCGCACTTCGCCGATCCGCTCGCCGCGGTCCTTCTCGACAACCTGGTCTTCGATGCGCGAGAAGATCTTCACGTCGATGACGACGCCTTCCATGCCGGGCGGCACCTTCAGCGACGAGTCCTTCACGTCCTTCGCCTTCTCCCCGAAGATCGCCGTCAGCAACTTTTCTTCCGGCGACAGCTCGGTCTCACCCTTGGGCGTGATCTTGCCGACGAGGATGTCGCCCGCTTTCACATGGGCGCCGATCCGCACGATGCCCCGCTCGTCGAGGTCCACCAGCGACTCCTCGGCGACGTTCGGGATCTCGCGCGTGATCTCCTCACGGCCGCGCTTGGTGTCGCGGACGTGCAGCTCGAGCTCCTGGATGTGGATCGACGAATACACGTCGTCCTTCACGAGACGCTCGGACAGCACGATCGCGTCTTCGAAGTTGTGGCCGTACCACGGCATGAACGCGACGGTGACGTTGGCCCCGAGCGCGAGATCGCCGCGCTCCGTCCCCGCACCGTCCGCGACGATCTGGCCCGCCTTCACCTTCTGGCCCATGTGCACCAGCGGGCGCTGGTTGATGGCGGTGTCCTGGTTCGTGCGCCAGAACTTCTTCAGGCGGAAGCGGTCGTGCTGCTTGAGCCGCGCCAGCGGGTGGTCGCCGTTCCGGGGCGCATCCTCGTCGCCCGAGTCGATGATGATCTCATCGGCCGTGACGCGGGTGACCACGCCGCCGCGCCGGGCAATCACCACCGCGCCCGAGTCGCGCGCGACTTTCTCCTCGAGCCCGGTGCCCACCAGCGGCGCCTGCGGGAAGAGGAGCGGCACGGACTGCCGCTGCATGTTCGAGCCCATGAGCGCGCGGTTCGCGTCGTCGTGCTCGAGGAATGGAATCAGGGCCGCGGCGATGGAGACGAGCTGCTCCGGCGCGACGTCCATGAAATCGATCTTGTTCGGCGGCAGCAGCGGGTAGTCGTCCCGCTTGCGGCACAGCACCAGCTCGTCGGCGAAGCGGCCGTCGGGCGTGAGGTGCGCGTTGGCCTGCGCCACCGCGTAGTCCTCTTCCTCCGAAGCGGACAGCCAACGCGTTTCGTCCGTGACCTTGCCGTCTTTCACGACGCGGTACGGCGTCTCGATGAATCCGAGCTCGTTGACGCGCGCGTAGCACGAGAGGCTCGTGATGAGTCCGATGTTCGGACCTTCCGGCGTCTCGATCGGGCACATGCGGCCGTACTGGCTGTAGTGCACGTCGCGGACTTCGAAGCCCGCGCGCTCGCGCGTGAGACCGCCGGGACCGAGCGCGGACAGACGCCGCTTGTGCGTCAGCTCCGCGAGCGGATTCGTCTGATCCATGAACTGCGACAGCTGCGAGCTGCCGAAGAACGCCTGAATCACGGCGCTCACCGTGCGCGCGTTGACCAGATCGTCGAGCGTGATCCGCTCGGGATCGTTGTTGATGCTCATCCGCTCCTTGATGAGCCGCGCCATGCGCGACAGACCGACCGAGAACTGGTTGGCGATCAGCTCGCCCACCGAGCGCACCCGGCGGTTGCCGAGGTGGTCGATGTCGTCGGTGTAGCCGCGGCCTTCGGACAGCTCGATCAGATAGCGGATGATCGCGACGAAGTCGTCCTCGGTCAGGACGGTGTTGTCCTTCGCCACGTTCACCTTGAGCCGCTGGTTGATCTTGTAGCGGCCGACCTTCCCCAGGTCGTAGCGCTTGGGGTGGAAGAACAGCCGCTTCAGCGCCTCGCGCGCCGTCTCGATGTTCGGCGCCTCGCCGGGACGGAGCAGCGTGTAGATCTGCGCCAGCGCCTCCGCCTCGGTGTGCGTCGGGTCCTTGGCGAGCGTGTTCTTGATCAGGGGCGATTCGCTCCGGCCCGCGGGCAGGAGCACATCCACCTTCGTCACCCCGGCCTTGAGGAGCTTCTTCCGCAGCGTGTCCGAGAGCTCGCGCCCAGCCTCCCCGACGACTTCCCCGTCGGGATCGGCGACGTCGAACGCGAGCACGTACTTGCTCGGCGCCTGCTGGGTCGTGGTCGGCTGCGCATCCTCGCGCAAATCGAGCGAGGTGTAGCCCGCGAAGACGCGCACCGCCGTGATGCCGGCGCGGCGGAACGCGTTGAAGCGCTCCAGCGTCAACTCGTCGCCCACGCGCGCCAGCGGCTCGCCCTTCTTGTTCTCGGGATCGGGCACATCAGCAGCGAGCAGCGTGCCGAGCACCTCGCGCTTTTGCGCGCGGCCCTCGAGCTTGCCCGTGATGTCGATCTCCTTCACGGCGTAGAACAGCTTCAGGATGTCGGCGTTCGTGCCGTACCCGAAGGCGCGCAACAACGCGGTCGCCGGGAACTTCTTCTTCTTGTCGATGTGGACGTAGATCACGTCGTGAATGTCGACGGTGAACTCGACCCACGAGCCGCGGAACGGAATGATCCGCGCCGAGAAGAGGCGCTGGCCGTTGGGGTGGATGCTCTCCTCGAACACCACGCCGGGCGAGCGGTGCAGCTGCGACACGATGACGCGCTCCGCGCCGTTGATGACGAACGTCCCGAGCGGCGTGAGAATCGGCAGCTCGCCGAGATAGACTTCCTTCTCGATGATGTTCTTGGGCCGCTTGGTCTTGGTGACCTCGCCGACCTCTTCCATCACCACGAGCTGCAGCGTCGCCTTGAGCGGCACCGAGTACGTCATGTCGCGCTCGATGCACTCTTCGACGGTGTACTTCGGCTCGCCGAGCGCGTACTTCACGAACTCGAGCGAGTAGTTGCCGTTGACGTCCTGGATCGGGAACAGATCCTTGAAGACCCGTTCCAGTCCGACGTCGGAGCGCACGCCGTCTTTGCCGTCCGGCTGCAGGAGCGACTGGAACGCGCGCGTCTGAATGTCGAGGAGATGGGGCATCGGCATGCCCGTCTCCAGCTTTGCGAACGAAAGATGCGGTGCCGTCTTAGTGGTCATTCGAACCCTCAAGTAATGCAAAAGGCCCTGCCGCCCCCGCGCCCGACTGCGGTGCGGGGGAGGATCCTAGGGCTCGGAAAAACGAGCAGGTTGTAGTAAATCCGCGCATGTCGTAGAACCGAAGCGAGACTCGGGTTGGCCACTGGACCCCCATGGTCCGGGGCTCCTCGAGGCTACTTCAGTTCGACGACGGCGCCCTGCGCTTCGAGCTTCTTTTTGATTTCTTCCGCTTCCTGCTTGGACACGCCTTCTTTCACGGTCCCCGGAGCGCCTTCGACCAGATCCTTCGCCTCTTTCAGCCCGAGGCTGGTGATCGCGCGAATCTCCTTGATCACCTGGATCTTCTTCTCGCCGCCCGCCTTCAGCACGACCGTGAACTCCGTCTTCTCCTCGACCGCCGGCGCGGCAGCGGCCGCTCCCGGAGCGCCGCCGCCTGCTGGTGCCGCTGCCGGAGCCGCGATCGTCACGCCGAAGCGGCCCTTGAAGGCCTCGATCAGCTCCGCCAGCTCGAACACCGACATGTTGCCGATGGCTTCGAGGATATCGTCCTTACTCATCGTTTGCGTCGCCATTACTGTTCTCCCGCCCGTTTAGTTTTGAGAGCCTCGAGGGCACCCACCAGCGAATACAGCAGTCCGTTCAGCACTCCCAGGAATCCCGCCATGGGCGCCTGCAGGGCTCCGCCCAACTGCGCCAGCAGCTGAGTCTTCGAAGGCAACGCCGCCAGCGACTTCACCTGCGCCTGCGTGACCGGCTTGCCTTCGACCAGTCCCACCTTGATCGCCGGCTTCTCGAATTCCTTCGCGAAGTCGGTCAGCACCTTCGCCGCCCCGACCGGGTCCGTGCCCGCGAGCACCAGCGCCGTCGGGCCGGCCAGGAACGACTCGAGACCGCCGTCCTTCAACTGTTTTTCCGTCAGCGCGCGGCGTGCGAGCGTGTTCTTGACGACCACATACTCGACGCCCACCGCCCGCAGGCGACGGCGCAGATCCGTGATGTGGGCCACGTTGAGGCCCGTGAAATCGGTGACGTAAATGGTCGGCGCCTTGGCGACCTGCGTCGCCAGCGTCGTGACCATCTCTTGCTTCTGCGCCTTCGTGCGGTTCATACGTGATACCCCGCCGGATCGACCCGCACACCGGGTCCCATCGTGCTCGAGACCGTCACCGACCGGATGTAATGCCCTTTGGCCGCCGAAGGTTTCGCCTTCACGATCGCATCCATGAACGCCTGCAGATTGTCGGCGAGCTGCTGGGCCGTGAACGACTTCTTGCCGACGGCGGCGTGCACGATGCCGCTCTTGTCAACGCGAAACTCGATCTTGCCCGCCTTCAACTCCTTCACCGCTTTCGTCACATCCATCGTGACCGTCCCCGCCTTCGGGTTCGGCATCAGGCCGCGAGGCCCAAGCACCTTGCCGAGCGCGCCGAGCTGACCCATGACGTCGGGGGTGGCGACGATGACGTCGGTGTCGAGCCACCCTTCTTTGATCTTCGCGACGTACTCCAGGCCCACGAAGTCGGCGCCCGCGGTCTCCGCCTCCTTCGCCTTGTCGCCCTGCGCGATCACGAGCACGCGGATCTTCTTGCCCGTGCCGTGCGGCAGCGAGACCGTGCCGCGCACGATCTGATCGGCATGCTTCGGATCGACGCCCAGGCGCACCGCCACGTCCACCGACTCATCGAACTTCGCGAACGCGGTGTTCTTCACCTGCTCCACGGCCGCGGGCGGCGCGTACAGCTTGCGCGGCTCGATCGTGCCGACGGCAGCCCGGTACTTCTTGCCGTGCGTGCGCATCAGCCCTCCACCGTCAGGCCCATGGACCGCGCCGTCCCCGCGATCATGTTGATCGCGCCTTCGATGTCGGTCGCGTTCAGGTCCTGCATCTTGATCTCGGCGATCTTCTGGAGCTGGGCGCGGGTGACCTTCCCCACCTTCTCGCGGTTGGACGTCGCCGAGCCCTTCTCGATGCCCGCTTCCTTCTTGAGCAAGACCGAGGCAGGCGGGGTCTTGGTCACAAAGGTGAACGTGCGGTCCTTGTAGATCGTCACGACGACGGGCGTCACCATGCCCTGGGCGCTGCCGGTTTTCGCGTTGAACTGCTTCACGAAATCCATGATGTTCACGCCATGGGGGCCGAGCGCCGTGCCCACCGGCGGTGCAGGCGTTGCCTGACCGGCCGGCACCTGCAGCTTGACGATTGCGGTAACTGGTTTGGCCATCGTTTCCTCTATTAGCGTCCGCTTCCGCGGACTCCCACGCAGTGGTGGTTAGTGCGCCTTGAGCTGCAAGTAATCCAGCTCGACCGAGGTCGGCCGTCCAAACAGCGCGACCGACACCCGGACCTTCCCCTTATCCGGCAGTACCTCCTGCACCGTTCCGCTGAAATCCGAGAACGGCCCTTCGGTGATCTCCACGACCTGGCCCACGAGGAACGGAATCGCCTCGGCGGGCTCTTCTTCCTTGATCGCCTCTTCGACGCCCAGCAGTCGGTTGACCTCTTCGGGCCGCAGCGCCATCGGCAGCCGGCCGGTCCCGACGAACTTGATCACGCCCTGGATGCCGTTGATCGTGTGGATGGTTTCCTGATTCAGGTCCATCTCCACGAGCACGTAGCCCGGGTAGATCTTCCGTTCGACGTTGACCTTCTTGCCGTTCTTGATCTCCACCACTTCCTGGGTGGGGACCAGGGCCTGACGGATCGGCTTCTCCGTCTCGGGTCGAGTGTCCTCGGCAATCCGGCGTGCGACCAAGTTGCGCACCTTGTTCTCATGCCCGGCCGTCGTCTGAATCGCGTACCAGCGCAGCTCAGGCATTAAAACATTCTCGCGACGAGCGAGACGAACAGCCATTGAAAGAACGAGTCCATCAATCCGATCGCGATCCCCAGGATCGTAACGAAGATGACGATCACGGTCGTGGCTTTCTTCAACTCGTCGAACGTCGGCCATGTGACTTTGCGTAGTTCGTTGCGCACATCGCGCAGGAACTGGACAAACCGCCCGATGCGGCCGCGCCCCGGCTGCAGCTCCGGGCCGCCCGTCATCACTTCCGTTGCCATTACTTCGATTCCTTGTGCGCCTGCTGCTTGTTGCATCGCGGGCAGTACTTCTTCCACTCCGCCCGCTCCGGGTGTTTCCGCCGGTTCTTCGTCGTGAAGTAGTTCCGGCTTTTGCACACCGTGCATTCCATAATGATGTTGTCGCGCGGCATCTAAACTCCGTCGGTTCGGCGGTTGGGCGGTTAAGCGGTTTGCAAACCGCCGAACCGCCCAGCCGCTCAACCGCTATTTCAGGATCTTGGTAACGACACCCGCTCCCACAGTTCGGCCACCCTCTCGAATCGCAAACCGCAGCTGCTCTTCCATCGCGATCGGAGTGATCAGCTCGATCGTCATCTTCGTGTTATCGCCCGGCATCACCATCTCGACCCCGGCCGGCAGCTCGACACTCCCCGTCACGTCCGTCGTGCGGAAGTAGAACTGCGGCCGGTAGCCCTTGAAGAATGGTGTATGCCGCCCGCCCTCTTCCTTGGTCAGCACGTAGACCTCGGCCTCAAAGTGCGTATGCGGCTTGATCGAGCCCGGCTTCGCCAGCACCATCCCGCGCTCGATCTGGTCCTTCTCCACACCGCGCAGCAGCAGCCCGACGTTATCGCCGGCCTGCGCTTCGTCGAGCAGCTTGCGGAACATCTCGACCCCGGTGACGACCGTCTTCTTGTCGGTGCCGAAGCCCACCATCTCGAGCTCCTCGCCCGACTTCACTTTCCCGCGGTCCACCCGGCCCGTCGCGACCGTCCCCCGGCCGGTGATCGAGAACACGTCCTCGACCGGCATCAGGAACGGCTTGTCGATCTCGCGCTTCGGAATCGGAATCGACTTATCGAGCGCGCCGAGCAGTTCCTCGATCTTGGCGGTCCACTGCTTGTCCCCTTCGATCGCCTTCAGCGCCGCGCCCCGAATCACCGGGACGTCATCGCCCGGGAACTGATACTTGCTGAGCAGCTCCCGGACCTCGAGCTCCACCAGATCCAGGAGCTCGGCGTCATCCACCAGATCGCACTTGTTCAAAAACACGACGATATAGGGCACGTTCACCTGCCGCGCGAGCAGAATGTGCTCGCGCGTCTGCGGCATCGGGCCATCCACCGCCGACACCACCAGAATCGCCCCGTCCATCTGCGCCGCGCCCGTGATCATGTTCTTCACGTAGTCGGCATGCCCCGGGCAGTCGACGTGCGCATAGTGGCGCTCGGGCGTCGAGTACTCCACGTGGCTCGTCGCGATCGTCAGGATCTTCGTCGCATCGCGCCGGCCCTGGCTCTCGCTCGCCTTCGCCACCTGATCGTAGCTCACGTAGGTCCCCAGGCCCTTGTCGGCCGAGACCTTCGTCAGCGCCGCCGTCAGCGTCGTCTTGCCGTGGTCCACGTGCCCGATCGTGCCGACGTTCACGTGGGGCTTCGTACGTTCAAACTTTGCCTTAGCCATTGCTCATGTATTCCTTGGTGAGTGTTCGCTTCTTAAACAATTCGACGTTCCCAGAGCTCGCGACCGGGATTGAACCGGTGACCTCGTCCTTACCAAGGACGCGCTCTACCGACTGAGCTACGCGAGCGGTCATGGTACAGAGCGGGCGACGGGGCTCGAACCCGCGACCCTCAGCTTGGAAGGCTGATGCTCTACCAACTGAGCTACGCCCGCGCGCGCGCGCGCCACAAAGTGGTGGGGGAAGGATTCGAACCTTCGTAGCGCTAAGCGCGGCAGATTTACAGTCTGCTCCCTTTGGCCGCTCGGGCACCCCACCGCGCCCCCGCCCTCGCCCCACGAAACATCCTCTGACAACAGACCCCGCGTGTCGCTACGCGGGGTTTGTTGTTTCCTCTTGCGCTTCGGCAGTGAGCTGACGAAGGGACTCGAACCCTTAACCTGCTGATTACAAATCAGCTGCTCTACCATTGAGCTACGTCAGCTGGTCAAGGCTGAATCCGACAGACTCGTATCTTAGACGGGGTGTGTCACTATGGCAAGGGTAGGACTTCGAACGACTTAGGCCCTGTCAGCCGAGTCGCCACTTGGTCCCGGTTGGTGTGTCCTCGATCTCCACGCCGCGGGCGACAAGCTCGGCGCGAATGGCGTCGGCGGCCTTGAAATCCTTGGACTTACGGGCCTGGTTGCGGGCCGCGACGCGTTCTTCCACCCAGCCCGCTAGCGCGGGGTCGACGGCGCGCTGAGTGGGCAGAACGTCGAATACCTCCATGAGCCTGTCGAGCGCCTTGAGGGCAAATGTCGCCCCGCCCCCACGTTGATCCAATTCGCGGTTGGCGACGCGCACGAAATCGAAGAGCGCCGCGATTGCTCGCGGAGCGTTCAGATCATCGTTCAAGGCGACGTGCACGTCGGTCTCGACGAGCGAGCTGATGTTTTTCAGCGGCTCGTCTCGCCTGTCGTTTCGCGCCTCACGCTCGAGTCGTTCACGGAATTCACCGAGTCGCTTCACGCCCTCAGCAGCGCCGGCGAGTGCATCGTCGCTGAAATCGACGGGTTGACGGTAGTGAGTTTGAAAGAAGAGCAAACGAACGGCAGCGGCGTCGACGCCCTGCTCCCGCAGATCACGCGCGGTGAGAAAATTTCCGTGGCGCTTGGACATCTTCGTGCCCCGGACGTTGAGGAACTCGCCGTGCACCCAATGCCGCGCGAACGTCTGTCCCGTCGCGCCTTCCGATTGCGCGATTTCGTTTTCGTGATGCGGGAAAATGAGATCGATGCCGCCCGCGTGGATGTCGAGCGTCTGGACGCGGCAGCACTTCGCGATCTCCGCGAGCGACATCGCCGAACACTCCAGGTGCCAGCCGGGGCGGCCGCGTCCAAACGGCGCATCCCACGCCGCGCCGACGGCCTCGTCTGCAGCGTCCGCCTTCTTCCACAATGCGAAATCGCTGGGGTCACCCTTGGCGTATTCGTCGCTCGCGACGCGCGCACCCACCTTGATCTCGCGCTTGTCCAGCTGCGACAGCCGTCCATACGTCGGAAACTTCGCGATCGCGAAATAGACCGAGCCGTCGTCTCCTTTATAGGCGACTCCGCGCTCGAGCAGTTTCGAGACCAGCGCGATCATTTGCGGCATGTACGCAGTCGCCGGCGTGTACACATGTGCCGGCTTGATGCGCAGATAATCGCGGTCCTCGAAAAATGCCTTTGTAAACGGCGCGGTATGCTCGACGAGCCGCTTCCCTGCCTGCCGCGCCGTCTTAATCGTGCGGTCGTCCACGTCGGTGAGGTTCATGATGTGGAACACGTCGTAGCCGGTGTGTTCGAGCCAGCGCCGCAGCAAATCCTCGAATAGGAACGTCCGGAAGTTGCCGATGTGCGCGTAGTTCCAGACGGTGGGGCCGCAGGTGTACAGCGTGACGCGAGGAGGCGCGAGCGGCACCAGCGGCTCGACGCGGCGGGTCAACGTGTTGAACAGCGAAACCGGGGCGGGAGCGGGCGCCGTCATTAGCGGCGAAACGTACTAAGGAAAGTCCAATGAGGTCAGACTGGGTTGGGTTTCCAGCACGACTTCCTCCAGTGATTTCACACGCACCCGTGTCGCCCGAACCGGCAACCGATGCGCCCGACACAGCGCCGATGCCGCCTCCACGGTTCTTCCCGCCAGCGGTGCCTCGATACCAGCCGCGGTAACGCGGAAGCCGGGGGGCGGCTCGGGCGGTGGCGCGTCCAAAATCACCTCGAGGACGCGTTCTTCAAGCAGTGACGCGAGGGGACCGGCGCGCACGATGCGTCCGTCGCGCATGACCAGAACGCGGGCTGCCAGGCGTTCCAGGGCGGCCGGATCGCGCGAGGTGATCAGCACCGCGACACCCTCGGCCGCGAGCCGCGCGATCCGGCCGCGCAGATCCCGGCGCGCAAAGGCGTCGAGACCCGACAACAGCTCGTCGAGCAGGAGCACGCGGCGCCCGCCAAGTGCCGCCTGCGCCAAGTTGAGCCGGTGCAGATCCGCGCGTCCCAGAGCCTCCACGCGCAGCTCTCGGGCTGCAGCCAATCCGGCGATCTCGAGCGCTTCACGCGCCAGGCTTCGCGGGCTGCGGCCCCCACCGTTGCTGCGCGCGCAATGCAGCCGGGCGTAGTACAGCAGCACCTCGTTGACGGTGAGAGCATGGGGAAACGCCGCGCCGTCGCTCGCGTATCCGACGAGCAACCGCCCTGATGGGTCCGCCAGCGACATCCCCCACACCCGCACATCGCCGGTATTGGGCCGCCGCACGCCCGCGGCGACGCGTAGCAGCCGCGTTTTCCCGGCTCCGGCCGGGCCTACCAGCCCCGCGATCTCGCCAGGCACGAGGGCGATCGAGACGGGGCCCAGCCCGCGTGCCGTGATATCGCGCAACGTCAGCGCGAAATCGGTCATTTGCAATCGGTCATTAGTGAGCTCGACGTCGCCCGATGACGGCGCTGGCGAGCAGAATTCCCAAACCCGTCCACGCGCATGCGTGGAGAACGGCACTCACGTCGCCAGTCGCGATGTCGCGGTAGTGCCAGAGCGCCGGCCCCAGCTCGATCGCACTCGCCGTGGTCAGCCGCAGGACGCCCGGATGTGCGAGATCAACCAGGCGCTCCGGCGCGACCGTGCCGGCGACCGCCATAAAGAGGAAGAGGGCGAGCGCGGCTCCGTTCCCGAGCAGCAGCACGACAGCCAGCGCGCAGCCGCCGACTGCGGCAGCGGCGGCGAAGCCGGCCGCCACTGCACCGCCGTGCCAGCCCATCGCCGCCGCGCAAGCAATCATGAGCGCCGTGGGCGGCAGCACGATGGCAAGCCAGCGTCCCGTCGCGACGGCGAGGGCTGTCGTGGGATGGGTCAGCGCGGTTGTCAGAGCAGCGCGGTCGCTGCCACGTCCCACGATTTCCGCGGTGTCGAGGATCGCTCCCAGGGCGCCGGCCTGCAGCGTCGCCGTGAGCGGATCGAGTGCATGAACTGAGAGCCAGACGAGCGTGGTACCGAGGGCCGTCAAGGAAATGCCGAGCCTTGTCCGCGTCAGCCGCGGGAAGACGAGCAGGAATTCGGCGTGCGCGCAGCGCAGGAATCGCATGGCGGCACGTTAGCTGAGGAGGCGGCGGAGTCCGGTACCGATTCACCGCCGGCTGAATCAAATCGTCGCGCGCGCTCCGATGATCGCGTCGACGAGGACGTCGGAATCGAACCGCACCGGATCGGTCGCGGGTAACCCCGTTTCTTCCGCCGCCTTGGCGACCGCGTCGCGTGCCGCGCTCTCATCCATGTCGTACGTGTTGAGACAGATCCCGATCACCTTGGTCGGGTGCACCGGCTGCGCCGCGCGCTCGTGGATCTCGATCAATTCTGAATAGGACGGGATCTTCACCCAGGGCTCGCGGCCGTGATAATCGCCGATGTAATCGCGCGTCACCTGGTGACACAGAATCAGCGCGTCGGGGCACGAGCCATGGAGCAAGCCCAGCGTGACGCCAGAGTAACCGGGGTGGATCAGACTGCCCTGGCCCTCGACCAGCACGATGTCGTTGTTCTTCGCGCCCTCGAGGACGAGCTGTTCAGCGGCACCGGCGATGAAGTCGGCGACCACCGCGTCCACCGCGATGCCCCACCCTTCGATGAAAATCCCGGTCTGCCCGGTCGCGACGAAGCTGGTGCGATGGCCACGCTTCACGAGCGCATCGCGCAGCTGGAGCTGCGCCGTCATCTTGCCGACGTTGCAGTCACTTCCGACCGCCAGCACGACCAGCGCGTCCACCTCGGCAGCGCGACCATCGGCGATCGGCAAATTCGGTGGGGGCTGGCGCGCATCGAAGATCCGCACGCCGCGTGCTGTGGCGAGCGAGGCGAGCTCCGGATCATCGCCGATGAAGGTGTGCAGGCCACTCCAGATCTCGAGCTTCTTGTCGAGCGCACTACGGAGCCAGGTCTTCCACTCCTCGGGCAGCCGTCCGCCGGCCGGCGCGATCCCGACCATCACCGCCGTGGCTCCCTTCCCTTGCGTGATGCCACGCGCGAAATCGCCGACCACCGGAATGTTGCCGCCGAAACCGAGGACGTCCTGCGCCGTCTTTCCCGCCTGCTTGCGGTCGAGCACCGCCACGATGCGCTCGGGGAAATAGCGGATACACGAATTGGCGGTCTTTGATGTCAGCGGCCCGAAGTCGCCATCGGCGATGATCAGGAAGCGATGCTTGGGAACCGTCATTTCTTGGAGACCACTGCCTGGCGGCGTTCCACGCCGCTCCACGGTTCCGTCGGCCGGAGCACCGCCGGCTTGAAGCGACCGTGCTCACCGTAGATCTCACCGTGCAGGATATGGCGGATCAGCACGATCGTCACACACAGCACCGGAACCGCCACGATCAACCCGATCGCGCCGAGCAGGCTGCCCATCACGAGCACGCTGGCAATCGTGAGGACGGGGGGCAGCTCGACCTTGCGCTGCATGATCCGCGGCACGACGACGTTCGCCTCGAAGACGTGCACCAACACCCCGAGGAGGAGCACGAGCAGCACTTTGAGCCAATCGCCCGAGGCGACCATGAAGAGCGCGGGCAGGATCGTTGAGACCAGCGTGCCGAAGAACGGCACGATCGCCACGAGGCCGGTGAAGATCCCAAAGGCCAGCCAGTACGGCACACCGAGGATCCACAGCCCGATGGCAGTCAACGCGGCCAGCACGGCCATCGCGATGAGCTGGCCCACCACCCAGGCGCGCAGCGTCGCCGCGGCGTCGTCGAACACCTGGACCGCGATGGACCGGTGGTGCGGGGCGAACAATGAAATCAGGCCGTCGCGGTACAACGCGGGCTGCCGTGCGAGATACAGCGCCATCACCACCACGCTCGCGCCTTCGACAAACACGAGGCCGCCGCTGCGGACGTACCCGAACACCGAGCCGCTCAAGAAACCCACCGCATCGGTGACGAGCCCCGAGACGACGCCTGACGATGGATTCGCCAGCTCGGTCTGGTCGAGTACCGGATACTGGCTGGCCCACCGCGCGAGCACGTTCTGAATGTTCGTGAGTGTCTGCGGTAACCCGCTAATCAGCGCCCGGGTCTGCTCGACCACCGGCGGAGCGAGCAGCGCGGCAACACTCGCGATCACCGCCAGCGTGGCGATGACGGTGAGTGTCAGCCCCAGCCACCGCCGCATGCCGAATCGGTACTCGAGCCAATCGGTGAGGGCCGAGAGGTACACGGCCACCAGGATGGCAAGAAACACCAGCAGCAGGACATCGATGACCTTGAGGATGAACAGGACGACGAGGGCCGCAACAAAGAGCGCCACAAACGTGGCGCTCGACAACCTATTAGAGGAAGGAGCCTCGGAACCGTTCAGCTCTTCTGCTCCGCGTCGTCATCCTCGAGCAATTCCGCGTCCTTCGCACCCTTGCCCAGAGCCCGAGTCTGTTCCTGCGTGCCGCCGGGGAGCAGCCCCATCTTGCGCTTGAGCGCGAGCAGCTGCTCGTCCGCGCTCGCCTTCACCTCGATACCCTGGAACTGCTTGATGAGCGAATCGCCTGAGAGATCTTCGTTCACCTCGGCCGCGGCGATCAGCTTGCGCTCCTCGTGCTCGATCTGCTCCGCCATGCGCTCGAACGTCTCGAATGCGCTCTTGTCGGAGATCGCTCCCATCGTCTCCTGAATCCGCTTGTGGGCCTCGGCCCGTTTCTGCCGCGCGATCAGGATGTTCTTCTTGCGCTTGGCTTCTTCGATCTTGTCGTTGAGCTGACGGAGTGATGCCTTGAGCCGTTCGGTCTCCTCGCGGTGCTTGACCCACGTCTCCTGGAGCTGCACGGCGCCCTGCACGTGCTCGTTGTAGCGCAGCAGTGCCTGCTTCGCGAGATCGTCGCGCCCTTCTTGCACGGCGAGAACCGCACGCTTCTCCCAGTCCTCGGAAAGCTTCTTTTCCTGCTCGGCCTGCGCGGATAGCCGCTTCTCATCGGCGATGGCGGCGGCGACCTGTTGCTTGGCCTTCGCCAGCTGGTTGCGCATGTCGACGATGAGCTGCTCGAGAACCTTCTGCGGGTTCTCGGCGCGCGAGATCAGATCGTTGATGTTCGACCGGATCAGCGTAGACAGACGATCAATGATCCCCATGGCTTCCTAGCTCCCTATGCTCCTGGCAGTGAGCGCTCGCGCTTTTGCGCGAGCAGCCGCTCCGCAAAATCTAGCCGCTCCGCCATCTCGGCTATTTGGCCCTGCATCTCGACCACCTTATGCTCCAACTCGGCAACATGCTCCGCGTCCACCGCGCCGTCGATCGGCGTATCAGTCCACTCGCCGCCGAACCCCTTCCAGCGCCTCTTGCGGTGAATCCCGGCACGAATCCGCTCCGCGATCGCGGACGCCACGTCTGACGTAAAAAACCGCCACAAGACCACGCCGGCGAGCAACATCCCGCCGATCATGCCGATCAGCGGAATGAGCTGATTCGGGTCGAACGGAATCGAAGGTAGCGGAGGCGGCGTCGCCTGGTGCAAAAGCACTTGCTCTCCTACGCCGAGGCTGCGCTACCCGTTTCAGCAGGCAACGCTAGGCTCGCGGCTTTCCAAGTTGCCCGGCGCTTTGCTGTTGGCCGAGCAGTCGTTCGGTAAAATCTACTCGCTCCGCCAGTTCCGCCACCTCTCGGCGCAACTGCTCCACAGTTTCGACCAACTCAGCTTGTTCTGCAGCGGTTCCGGCGCCCTCGCGGGGCACGGGGCCGTGCCGCATTCGGTCCGCGAGCGCCTTCCCCACCGGCGAGAGCGAGATCATCCACGCAAAGAAGCCTCCGACGGCAACGATTGGGATAAAGACGGCAATGATGTCTTCCATCACCCATCCCGTGGTTTAGCAAGCAGACGTTCTGCGAAGTCCATTCGCTCCGCGAGCTCCGCGACCTCTTGCCGCACCGCCTGGAGCTCGCTCAAGATCTCGTTCCGTTCGGCCGGCTCCATGCCCGGCCGCCGATGCTCGCCCGCGATCCGCTTCGCGACGGCGGCAGCGACGGGGCGCAGGACCCAGAATGTGCCGCCGAAAAACATGAAGGCCGCGATCGCTTCAGGCCCATTCATACTTGCGATTTTTTCGCCAACAGCCGCTCCGTGAAATCGACGCGCTCGCTCAGCTCCGCGATTTCGTGTCGCACCTGCTGAATCTCTTGCACCAGGTCCTCGCGCATGCCGACCAACTCGTCTCGCACGCCCCCATCCGCGCGGGCACGAATCCGTTCGGCCAAGGCTCGGCACACCGGGAACATGCATACGAACGCACCGACGAGCGTGATGGCGGTGAGAAAGGCCACACCCTCGGGAGGCATCAGCGCGCTCCGGGCGGCGCGAGCCTGTCGGCGTCGCGCTGCTTCGCCAGCAGCCGCTCGGCGAAATCGACGCGCTCGCTCAGGTCGGAGATCTCCTGGCGCGTCTGCTGCACCTCAGCAAGCAAGTCGTTACGCAACGCTTGCAGCTCGTCGCGGACAGTGGAGTCGAGGGCTCGCGGGCGGATCCGCTCAGCCAAAGCCCGTACGAAAGGAAAGAAAATGATCACGATGCCGGCGACGACGGCCATGAGGGCGAAAAGCGATCCCTTGTCCACTGCTAGCGCACCGGCGGAAGCCGCTCTGCTTCCCGCTGCTTGGCGATGAACCGCTCCAGAAAATCGACGCGCTCCCCGAGCTCGTTCACCTGTGCGCCGAAATGCCGCAGCTCTTCGACCTCTTGCCGGAGATCCTTGACCTCTTCTGCAGTCTGATCATCGGCATCCGCGCCCTGCTTTTTCCCGAGGATGCGAGCGGCGAATGCTTTACCCACCGGTGAGACGGAGAGGAGAAACAGCGTACCTCCGCCAAACAGTAGAATGACCGCTACCAGACCGACGATGCCGTCCGAGTCCACTCGCGCTCCCTTCTTCTGGTTCAACCTACCGTCTAGTCTCCCGCCTGCAACACCTTGCGCAGGAATTCGCCCGTATGTGACGCCTTGGCCTGCACGATCTTCTCCGGCGGTCCCTCGGCTACCACACGGCCGCCCAGCTCCCCGCCCTCGAGCCCCAGGTCGATGACCCAGTCGGCGGTCTTCACGACGTCGAGGTTGTGCTCGATGACGACGACCGTGTTTCCCTTATCCACGAGGCGGTGGAGTACCTCCAGCAGCAACCGGACATCCTCGAAATGCAGACCGGTCGTCGGCTCGTCCAGGATATACAGCGTGCGACCCGTGTCCCGCTTGGCGAGCTCAGTCGCGAGCTTCACGCGCTGGGCCTCGCCCCCCGAGAGGGTCGTCGCCGACTGTCCAAGGTGGATGTATCCGAGACCTACGTCGTTGAGCAACTCGAGTTTCGTCCTGATGCGAGGTTGATGCTCGAAGAAATCGAGCGCGTCCGCCACCGTCAGATCGAGCACATCGGCGATCGACTTTCCTTTGTACCGGACCTCTAGGGTTTCCCGATTGTAACGCCGGCCCTTACAGACTTCGCACGGAACGTAGACGTCGGGGAGGAAATGCATCTCGACTTTGACGAGCCCGTCGCCTTGGCACGCTTCGCAGCGGCCACCTTTGACGTTAAAGGAGAACCGCCCTGGCCCATACCCGCGCAGCTTGGACTCCGGGAGATAGGTGAACAGCTCGCGGATCGGCGTGAACAGGCCGGTATACGTGGCCGGATTCGAGCGCGGCGTGCGTCCGATCGGGCTCTGATCGATGTCGATGACTTTGTCGACGTGATCGAGACCCTCCAGCCGCTCGTGCGCGCCCGGAACGACCTTCGCCCGGTAGAAATGCCGCGCCAGTGACTGGTACAGGATGTCCGAGACGAGGGTCGATTTTCCCGACCCCGACACTCCCGTCACGGCGATGAACAGGCTGAGCGGGAATTCAACGGTGAGATCCTTGAGATTGTGATGCGTCGCTCCCACCACCCGGAGCACGCGGTCGGCGGCCGCAATCCGGCGGCGTGGCGGAATGGGAATGCGGAGCTCACCGCGCAGATAGCGGGCGGTGAGCGAATCCCGATGGCGCAGCACATCGGGGAGCGGACCGGCCGCCACGACCTCGCCACCGTGCCGGCCCGCGCGTGGACCCAGATCGACCACATAGTCGGCGGCGCGGATCGTTTCCTCGTCGTGCTCCACGACCAGCACGGTGTTGCCAAGGTCTCGGAGCTCCTTCAGGGTCGCGAGCAGGCGGGCGTTGTCGCGTTGATGCAAGCCGATCGACGGCTCGTCGAGAATGTAGAGCACGCCCACCAGCCGGCTGCCGATCTGGGTCGCGAGCCGGATGCGCTGCGCCTCGCCGCCCGACAGCGTCGCGGCGGACCGATCCAGCGTGAGGTAATCGAGGCCGACGTCGACGAGAAAGCGCAACCGGTCGTTCACTTCCTTGAGGATGGGGCGGGCAATCTCCGGGTCGAGGCCAGCCCGCCCGTTGCCCCGCAAGGGAATCTTCGCGAAGAAATCGAGCGCCTCGCGCACCGGCAGCGCGACGACGTCGCCGATGCTTTTGTCCGCTACCAGCACCGACAGGCTCTCGGGCTTGAGACGCCGGCCACCGCACGCCGGGCACGGTTGCTCCACCATGTACTGCTCGAGCTGCTCGCGGACGGCGTCGGACGCGGTTTCCCGATACCGCTTTTCGACGTGGTCGAGCACACCCTTCCAGCCGGACTCGTAGGAGCCGTGCCAGCGCTCGCTGTCATACTGGTAGGTGATGGTTTTGCCTGGTGCGCCGCTGAGCAAGATCTTCTGCACCGACGGCGACAGATCACGCCATGCAGCGTTGAGGTCGAACTTGTACGTGCGCGCGAGAGCGGGCAGCACCACTTTCCGTAGGTAGCCACTCGGCTCGCCCCACGGCAGGACGACACCCTCGAGAATGGATAGGCTCTGATCGCCCAGGACGAGATCTGCGTTGACCTCGCGGCGGGTGCCGAGGCCGGAGCACACGGCGCACGCGCCATACGGGGAGTTGAACGAGAACTGCCGCGGCTCGAGCTCGGGGAGCGACAATCCGCATTTGGGGCACGCGTAGCGCTCGGAGAAGAGCCGCGAGCGGGGGCTCCCGCTCTGCCGCACGATCTCCACGATGCCCGCGGCCGCCTTGAGCGCCGTCTCGATCGAATCGGCGAGCCGTCCGCGATCGGCGGGCCGCACCACGAGCCGGTCGACGACCACGGCGATGTCGTGGTTCTGGCGGCGGTTGAGCTTCGGAACGTCCGAGAGATCATGGGTCTCGCCATCGACGCGCACCCGCACGAAGCCCTGTTTGCGCATCGCCTCGAACTCGTCGCGGAACTCGCCTTTGCGGCCGCGCACCAGCGGCGCGAGCACTTCGATCTTGGTGCCCTCCGGCCACTCGAGCACGAGGTCAGTGATCTGCGACGCGGACTGCCGCTCGACCGGGGAACCATCGTTGGGGCAATGCGGAGTACCGGTGCGGGCCCACAGCAGCCGGAGATAGTCGTAAATCTCCGTAATCGTACCGACGGTCGAGCGCGGATTGGCACCGGCGGTCTTCTGCTCGATCGAGATCGCGGGCGACAGCCCTTCGATGGCGTCCACGTCGGGCTTGTCCATGAGCCCGAGGAACTGCCGTGCGTAGGCGGACAGCGATTCGACGTAGCGGCGCTGGCCCTCGGCGTAGATGGTATCGAAAGCGAGCGACGACTTGCCCGACCCGGACAACCCCGTGATCACCACCAGGGCGTTCCGCGGCAGCTCGACATCGATGTTCTTGAGATTGTGCTCGCGTGCTCCACGAACGATGAGGGCGTCGCCTGGCATAGACTCGGAGGCTACTTTGGCCGGGGTATTTTGGTCAACTCTCCGGCCTTTTCTCTTGCCTAACCCAGCCCGCTTTCCTACGTTAGCACCCCCATGATGAATAACCCGAAGGACCGTGGCCCAAAGCGGGAGCGGCGCTGGCAGACCTCGCAGGAGCGGGCGCGGGTCGCGGCCGAGCTGATCGAGGAGGCCGAGTCGCTCACGCAGACGGGGGCGATCGCGTCCCCGAATGACGTGGCACGCGACCAGCAGCCGCCGCCGCTCCGCATCGCGCGGCCGCCAGCCACGCCGGGGCCGATGGAAATCACGGCGCGGCTCGATGAGGGAGAGCCGCCGGGGCCCCCACAGGCTCCACCGCCTCCACCAGCGCCACCGTCCTCCACGGCAGCACCGGAGCCGGCCGCCCCCGCCCCCGTCCCCCCGCCAGCTCCCGCTCCGGTCGCCGACGATCCCTTGTATGTGGCGGCGCGCGAGGCGAGCGAGCGTGGCGAGATCGAGCGTGCGGCAGCGACGTATCGCGAGCTGCTGGCGCGTGACCCCAAGCACGTGAAGGCGCGCAATAACCTGGCGCTCATTCTCGATGCCCGGGGAGATCGCGAAGGCGCGCTGCTCGAGCTCGATCGCGCGCTCGAGACCGATCCCGACAACCCCGCGCTGCTCCTGAACCGCGCGGCCGTCCTCGGCGCGACGGTCCGCTATGCCGCCGCGCAGCGCGACCTGCAGCGCGTGCTGCGCGCCGACCCCAACAACGGCGAGGCGCTATTCAATCTCGGCATCGTGCTCACGCGGCGCGGCATGTGGCCTGAGGGCATCGATCAGCTCAAACGCGCGGTCGAAATCGAGCCGGGACGCGCCGCCGCCTGGTACTACCTGGGCGAAGCGCTCAACCACATGGACGATCTCAGCGCCGCGCTGACGGCGTACGAGCGGGCAGTCGAGCTGCAGCCCGCGAACCCGAAGGCGCTGTACGGTATCGGCAAAGTGCTGGACCGGTTGAACCGGCCTGACGAAGCGACGGCGATGTACCGCCGCTCCCGGGAAATGACCGGTAGGTGATTCGCGTAGTCGTGGACGATCTCGCATCGTTCGCCGCTGATGCCCTCGTCCGTCCCGCTACGACTCGTCTCGACCCCACGGCAGCCGCACTGCGCCGCCTGGAGATTCTCGGCGGCCAGGAGTTTCAAAATCGCATCCGGCTGAGCCGCGAGCTGGCCGTCGGCGCGGCGGTCGTTACCGCGGCCGGAGGCGACCTCGCCGCCGCATTCGTCATTCACGCCGTGATTCGCAGTGAGACCGAGCCGGTGACGCGCGGCAATGTTGCGCGCGCGTGGCTGTCGACGCTGCATCAGGCGCAAGAGTGGGAGTTCGCGCACGTCAGCGCACCGCCGCTCGGCACGGGAGCCGGCAATCTGACGCTCGAGGACTCCGCCGAGATCATGGCGACGGTGTTGCATGCGCACAAAGGCGGCGCGCAGTTCCCCGCCGATGTGTCGTTCATCGTCGAGCGGCCGGAGGATCAGCAAGTGTTTGAGGGCGCATTGCAACGGACGGTGTCGTGAGCCGCCGCGGCTGGCTGGTTGCGATCCTGGGCGCGTGGGTGCTGTCGCTGGGCTGGCTCGTGAAACGAGAAGTATTTCGCCCCACGGGAGCCCGGCTCGCCGCAGCGGCGCTGGCGGTTCCTCCGGGCGCGCTGTTTTACCGCCTGGACGTCGGTGGCCAGCAGGTGGGCTACTCGTCCACCACCATCGACACCCTCCCCGGCGCGCTCCGTGTCGAGACCGTGTTCGTGCTGGACGTCCCCGCGCTCGGCAAACTGCACCGCACGGCCGCCCGCAGCGTCGCGCTGCTGTCGCGCGCGCTGCGCCTGGAAAGCGTCGACGCCACGTTCGACGGCGACCTCGGGCAATTTCAAACGCACGGGCGCGTCGTTGGCGATAGCGTCCTGTTGGTGGCGGTCGTTTCGGGCAACGACTCGCAGATGACGCGGATTTCTTTGCAAGGACCGGTGACGCTGCCGGCATTGCTGCCATTGCGGTTGGCGTTCGGGGGAGAGCTGCAGTCGGGACGGTCCTACACCGCCCGTCTGTTCGATCCGCTCCTCGTGAGCGGACGCGATGTCACGGCCCGCGTGTCCGCGGAATCGACCCTGGTGGTGTCCGACAGCGCCGACATCGATTCGACGACGATGACCTGGGTGCCGGAGCACTTCGACACGGTGCGCGCCTTCCGCATCGACCAGGTGGCGAACGGGGGGGGCGTTCCGACGCACAGCTGGATCGACGCCCAAGGACGCATTGTGCTGACCTCGAGCCAACCGGGATTCGCGATGGAGCGCGCCGCCTTTGAGATCGTGTACGAAAACTTCAAGCATCGCGACACCGCGCGCGTCGCGCGCAGCAGTGCCGCGCCCGATGTGGGAGACATCGTGCCGGTGACCGCCCTCGCCGCCGGGTTGAAGGACATCCCGCCGCCCCGCGCGCGCATGGTGTTGCGACTGAACGGCCGCGATAGTCTCGAGATCCTCCGGGCAGGCGCGATCGAGACGAACGCCGCTCCCTATCGACTGCCGTCGCAGGACACCGCCTTGGCGCGCTGGCTCGCGCCCGAGCCGTTGATTCAGAGTCATCACCCCTGGATCGCCGCACAGGCCCGTCAAATCATCGAGCGTGAACGCAGTCCCGCGCGAGCCGCGGAGTTGCTCGCGCATTGGGTGCATCGTTCCCTGCGGCGCGCGACGACGGAGGGAGGCGTGCCGAGCGCGGTGAAAGTGCTGCAGACGCGGAGCGGTGATTGCAATGAGGCGACGACGCTGTTCGTGGCGCTCGCGCGCTCCGCCGGATTGCCGTCCCGCACCGTGGCCGGCCTGATCTACATCAACGGGCGCTTCTACTATCACGCCTGGGCAGAGGTGTACCTGCACGAGTGGATCGCCGTGGACCCCACGTTCGATCAATTTCCGGCCGACGCGTCACGATTGCCGATCGCCGTCGGCGGGCTCGCCCGTCAGGCCGAGCTCGTCCCGCTGATCGGGCGGCTGAAGCTCGAGGTGCTATGATCCGCCTGGAGAATCTCACCAAGCTCTACGGCAGCTTCGTTGCGGTCGACGACATCAGCCTCCACGTCCCCCGCGGCGTCCTCTACGGCTGCCTCGGCCCGAACGGCGCGGGCAAGACGACGACGCTGCGGATGATCGCCGGCATCCTGCGACCCACGCAGGGCCGCGTCCTGCTCGGCGGCGATGATGTGCATGCGAACCCGCTCGCCGCCAAGATGCGCCTGGGTTTCATCCCCGACCGGCCGTTCGTCTACGACAAGCTGACCGGTGCCGAGTTCCTGCGGTTCGTGGCCGGACTGTACGGCCAGCAAGGCGACGTCGTCGAGCGCCGCATCGCTGAACTGCTTGAAGTGTTCGAGCTCACGAGCTGGAAGGACGAGCTGGTCGAGGCGTACAGCCACGGCATGCGCCAGAAGCTCATCATCTCGAGCGCGTTGATTCACCGCCCCGAATGCATCGTGGTCGATGAGCCGATGGTGGGACTCGATCCCAAGGCGGCGCGACTGCTCAAGGACATCTTCCGGCAGTTCGTGGATCGCGGTGGCACCGTGCTCATGAGCACGCACACGCTCGAGGTCGCGGAGGCGATGTGCGATCAAATCGCCATCATCCAGCACGGCAAAATCGTCGCGGCCGGGACGGTCAGCGATGTGCGCCGCCAGCACAAGGCCGGTGACGCCAGTCTCGAGGAGCTGTTTCTCAAGCTCACCGGCGGGGCCCAGGTCCGGGACTTGGTCGAGGTCCTCGGCGCATGAAGCAGCCGTCGCTCGCGCACGTGCTGCAGCCGAAGTGGCGCACCGCGCTGCAGCGGCTGCGCGAGGAACGGGCGAAGGGTGGCAGCGGCAAACTCGTCATCCTGATCATCGTCGGCGGGGCGTTCTGGGCCGGCGTCTTCGGCGTGCTGTACCTGATACTGCGAAATCTGCGGAAAGTCGAGGAGCTGGGACCGCTCATTCCCGGGAAGATTCTCGGCCTGATCCTGCTGTCCTTCATCTCCATCCTGGTACTCTCGAACGTCATCACGGCGCTCTCGAGCTTCTTCCTCGCGAAAGATCTCGATCTGCTCGTTTCCGCGCCCGTGGATTGGCTCCGGTTGTACCTCGCCAAACTCGGTGAGACGCTGCTGCACTCGTCCTGGATGGTGGCGCTGATGGTGGTGCCGATCCTCGCGGCGTACGGCGTCGTCTACAAGGGCGGGGTGCTGTTCGCGTTGTACGCGACGCTCGCGATCGTGCCGATGCTGATTCTGCCCGCGGTGCTGGGCTCCGCGGTCACGCTGGTGCTGGTGAACATCTTCCCGGCACGGCGCACGCGCGATCTGCTGTCCATCATCGCGCTGGGCGCCGCGGGCGGCGTGATCCTGCTGTTCCGGATGATTCGACCCGAGCAGCTCGCGCGGCCGGAAGGGTTCCGGAACCTGCTCGACTTCCTCATTCTGCTGCGCGGCCCCACATCGCCGTTCCTGCCGAGTGAATGGGCGTCGCAGGCCGTCATGGGATATCTGCAGCACCGCATCGACCTCCTGCCCGTGATGCTCCTCTGGACGACCGCCGCCGCATTCGTCACGCTCGGCGCCGTGCTGCACCGGGCGCTGTACGCCCAGGGGTTCACGAAGGCGCAAGAAGGTGCGGAGCGCTTCATTCGGGGCACCTTGTGGCGCTGGACGGTGGGCTCGCTGCTCGGCTGGCTGCCAGTCGCGAAGCGGGAGTTCGTGTTGAAGGACATCAAACTGTTTTTCCGCGACACGACGCAGTGGAGCCAGCTGATCCTGCTCGCGGTGCTGGTCGTGGTGTATCTCTTCAACATTCAGGCGCTGCCGCTCCATCGCGGCGAGCCAGTCGGCTTCTTCTACGTCAACCTGGTGTCGTTCCTGAATCTGGGCCTCGCGGGCTTCGTCCTCGCGTCGATCGCCGCCCGGTTCATATTCCCGGCCGTGTCCCTCGAGGGCCGGCAGATGTGGCTGTTACGGTCGTCGCCGCTCGACCTGCGCGCGCTGCTGTGGTCCAAGTACTGGGTGGGCACCGTGCCGCTGCTGGCGCTGGGCCTGCTGCTGACCGGCATGACGAACGCCCTGCTCGAGGTCTCGACGTTCATGATGCTGATGAGCCTCGCCACGATGGCCGCGTTGACGCTGGCGATCGCCGCGATGGCGCTCGCGTTCGGGACGATCTATCCGCAGTTCGAGACCGAGAACGCGGCGCAGATCCCGACCTCCTTCGGCGGCCTGGTCTTCATGATGGCGACGATCGCGCTGCTCGCGGGCGTGATCGTCTCGCTGTGGCAGGCGGTGTATGCCTACGTTCGGGCGGTGTACGACGGGCGACCCGTCGTGATCGACGCGTGGATGTTTCTCTGGTTTGGTGTGGCCGCCGCGCTGTGCACGGCGGCCACGATCGTCCCGCTCAGGCTGGCGCTGAAAAAGATGGAGACGTTCGAGTTCTAGCTAGCGCCAGCTGATCCCGCCGACAATCTGGAACGAGCTATTATCGCTGAGGATGAACTTGCCCTCGACGTAAGGCCGCGTGCGCCCGCGCCGGCCCTCGAGGCCCGTCAGCAGATTGAGGCCTGTGTTGCTGTTGCTGACTCCGCCGGCGCTGGCGTGCGACCAGTTGAGGCCCCCACCGACGTACCACGCTCCGTACCGGGTGGGAGGCCGGTACTTCAGGTCAAAATTCAAAGCCCACAACGATCCGGCGCTCACGAAGTAGTAGTCGAAGGTCGGGTAGAGGGCAAGATTGGGCGTAAGGGGCCACGTGAGCTGGGCTCCGACGAGCACGTCGTCCCCATCGAAGTTGTACCCGAGGTGTGCGCCGTAAGTGGGGACGGACGTGCCAACGATGGCGCGGCGCCGTGAGCGCCGCTGCGCATCCGCCGTGGACGTCGTCAACGCCAGCAGCAGCAACACGACCAACCATCGGGGGACCCATCGGTTCACAACCCACTCCAGGGTTCAGGGATGCAGACTGATAGGAAACGGGCCTGGAAAACGCAAGAGTCAGGCGGCGACGCGGGCCCCGCAGTGGTTGCAGTAGCGGGCGTCATCCGCGAGCGCCGTGCCGCATCGCGCGCAATACCCGGGCGCGGTTCCCAACCGCCGGCCGCACTCGGAGCAGAAGATGGCCCCGGCCTCCGGGCGATTGCCGTGTTCAGGACATGAGGGACGGGAGACGGGAGACGCGGGACGGGTGGGTGCGCGCCACGTCGCCCCGTCCCTCGTCTCCCGTCCCCCTTCCCCTCGCATCGCCGTCAACGCTTCCGCCGTGTACTTCGCTTTCAGCTGCTCGTAATCCGAGTCGGAGAGTTTACCAGTGGCCCGATCGAACTCGATTTCCTTGATTGCGCGCAGCGCGACCGCCTGCCGACTCATGTCGTCGGCGGGATCCTCGCCCTCATCGAGACTGGTCGCGTCCCCCGGCGCCTCTCCCGGCGGCCGGAGTATCGGACGCAGGACCAAGTACGTCGCCCCGGCCGCGAGCAGGATTCCGAGAATCAGCTCAAGCATCGAGCCGGTCGAGTTCTCGACGCAGGCGCTCGAGCTCTTGTGGCGTGGCGGTTGGGAGCGCGGCGGTTGTCGCCGGAGCAGCAGCCGCCGCGTCGCGCGTCCAGCGGCGTAACACCCGCACGAGGACCGCGGCGGCGATGACGATTGCAATGGATGGGACGAAATAGCCGGCGAGGTTGAAGCCGCGTTTGGGCGGCGCCATCAACGCCTCCTGCCCGTACTGCGCGACGAACGCGTCGATGACCTGCTGGGCGGTCTTGCCCTGCCCCGTCAGCCGCAGCACCTCTTTGTGCAAGGCGGGGCTATAGGTGCACTGGAAGTCGGTCGTGCGGCAGGTGTAAATGTCGAGGCCGCACCCGCAGCTGCAGCGCAGCTTCTTCTCGATCGCCTGAATGTGCGCGTCGTTATCAGCGGCGGTGACGGGCGCTTGGGCGCGACCCGCGCGATTGGGGTCGTAGACGCGGCCCCCGGTCGGACGGTCGGACTGTTGGACACCCTGACTGACGGCGAAAAGGATCCCGCCCACCGCCGTCAGGAATTCGCGTCGATTCCCGTCCAACCGTCCAACCGTCCAACCGTCCCTCATCGTTCAGCCTCCAGCTTGACGGTGTATCCCGCTTGCGTGGATGGCGCCCGCGAGCCTTTCACGGCGACCGCGGCACCGCCCGGCCACAGGACGATCAGCCCACCGATGACGAGCACAAAACCGCCGAACCATACCCACCAGACGAGCGGGTTGATCGTGAAGCGAAACACCGCTTGTTCCGTCCCGTTCACCAGGCCGGCCAGGACCACGTACAGGTCGACCCGCAGTCCACTCATGATGCCGACTTCCGTGGACGGCTCGAACGTATTGTTGCCGAGGGCGTCGACGTGCTGGCGTTTCTCGGTCCGGAGGCGCCCGATCGCTTTCCCGTCGCGCCGCACGTCGATCAGCGCCGCGGTGACCTGCCGATTGAGCGCGTTGTATTGCGAGATGCCGAGATGCGTGAACGTGTACACGTGCCCATCGCGGCCCTTCAGCTCGGCGGATTCGCCGGGACGGAGGGTGGCTTCGGTCTCGGTCTTGAACGACATCCCCGCGAACGCCACGAACAGGAGGACGATCGCGACGTGGACGATGTAGCCGCCGTAGCGGCGGCGATTGCGGGTCAGCAGTTGGATGATCGCGTAGGGTGTCGACTCGCCATACTGGCGGTACCGGGCACGCGCGCCGCGCGCGAATTCCTGCCCGACCGTGCCGAGCACGAACCCGCCGATACCGGCGGCCATGAGCGCCCCGATGTCGCGCACGCCGGCGACCAGCAGAATCAACAACACGAAGACGCCGCTCGTCAGCGGGACCGCGAATTGCCGCCGGAGATTCGGGATCGACGCGCGCCGCCAGGCAATCAGTGGGCCGATGCCCGTCATCGCGAGCAACGCAAGACCGAGCGGGACGTTCACCTGATTGAAGAACGGCGGGCCGACCATGATTTTGGTGCCCTTGATCGCCTCGGAGAGAATCGGGAACAGCGTGCCCCACAGAACCGAGAAGGCGATACCGATCAGCAGCAGGTTATTGAACAGGAAACTCGCTTCACGGCTCACCATCGATTCGAGCGTCGCGTCGGCTTCGAGCAAGGGCAGGCGCGAGGCGTACAGCCAGAAGCTGAGTGCGGCCGCGAGGACCAGGAAGACGAGGAAGAAGTAGCCAACACTCGACTGCGTGAACGAGTGTACGCTCGCGATCACGCCGGAGCGTGTGATGAACGTGCCGAAGATCGACAACAGCCAGGCGCCGATGATGAGTGCGAGATTCCACTTCTTCAGCATCCCGCGTTTTTCCTGGATCATGACCGAGTGCAGGAATGCCGTCATCACGAGCCACGGCAGCAGCGCGGCGTTCTCCACAGGATCCCAGGCCCAGTAGCCGCCCCAGCCCAGCTCGACGTACGCCCACCACATGCCGATCAGCAGCCCAATGCTCAGAAACAGCCAGGAGACGAGCGTCCATTTGCGGATCGCGACCAGCCAATCGCTGTCGAGCCGTTTCGACAACAGCGCGGCGATCGCGAACGCAAACGGAATCGTGATCGAGATGTAGCCGAGGTACAGCATGGGAGGATGGAAGACCATGCCCGGATTCTGCAGCTGCGGGTTCATGCCCCGGCCGTCGAGCGGCACGAACGCAAGCCGCTCGAACGGGTTCGCGGCGAACAGCATCACGGTGATGAAGAACGTCGCGACGGCGCAGGTGACCGCGGCGACGTAGGGCAGATAGACGCGATGGCGCCCGCTCGTCATCGCCTGCACGAGCGCTGCGAACAGACTCAACACGGTCGCCCAGAAGAGCAGGCTCCCCTTTTGCCCCGCGTAGAGCGCCGACCAGAGATAGAACGTCGGGAGATTGCGGCTGGTATAGGCCGCGACGTACTCCAGACTGAAATCGTGGCGGAAGATGGCGATCTCGAGCGAGATGACGGCAACCACCAACGCGCCAAACATCGCGAATGTCGCGTAGCGCGCGCTCTGCTGCAGATCCGCGCGACCCTGGGGCGGGGCCCCGCCGGCAAATCCCGTGATCGCTCCCCACAGGCCGACCAGGAAGGCGAGCCAGAGGGAGAGGTGACCGAGCAGCGGCATCTATGCCTTGGGGACGGCTTCGTAGCGCGACCCGCACTTCGCCAGCACGTTGGTCGCGTGAATCACCCCATCGCGCTGCAGTCGCCCCTCGACGACCACTTCGACGGAGTCGGTGAAGGTGTCGGGCGGAAGTCCCTTGAACACGACCGGATAGTTGACGGTCCCATCGGTGATATGAAAGCGCAGCGTCTGCGTCGCGATCTCCTTCGACACGGTGCCGGGGACGACGCGCGCGCCGACCTTCAGGCCGAGATCGTAGAATGACGGATCGGCCGAGACGCGCTGCGCCAGCTCACTGGGCGTCAGGAAATACTGTCCCGTCTGCTTGATCCCGGACGCCATCAAATAGCCGACGGAGCCGACGATCAGCACGGCGCCAAGAGCGAACTTCGTACCTGCCTTCATGTTCGTATTATACCACTCCGTCGCGAGCACGCTCCAGCGCCCACCGTACGGCGTCCGCGGCACTCTCGACCCGTGGAATATCGACGGCGTTCCTGAAGGAATCCTGAAGACCGACCACGGGCTTGCCGATGCGCTGCGCGAGCGCGATCTCGGACAACGTTCCCACACCGCCACCGATGGCGATGAGGGCGTGCGCCGTGCGCACGATCAGAAAATTGCGCATCTCGCCGAGCCCGGTCGCGAGCGGAACGTCGATATAGCGGTTGGCCGCGGCGGGATCGGCTCCCGGTAAGATGCCGACGGTCACGCCGCCGTTTGTTTGCGCGCCCCGCGCCGCGCCCTCCATCACGCCGCTCAGCCCGCCGCATACCAGAACCGCACCGCGCTCGGCGAGCAGCCGGCCGGTTTCTACCGCCAGCGCCATTTCCTCGGCGGAGCAGGTACCGCCTCCAATCACCGCAATAATGGGCCTCATCCTGCCCAGTGCAGCGCCGTCTCCACCGCCCGGTGCCACTCGGCAGCGCGCGCCTGCACCGCGCGGCGCTGCGGACCCGGCGCAAACGTCGTGAACTGCCGGCCGGCAAGAAAATCGTCCGCCGACTTCCAGAGTCCGGCGCCCAGTCCGGCGAGGCCGGCAGCACCCAGTGCGGTCGTCTCGACGAGATCGGGACGCGCGACTCGGACACCAAGGACGTCGGCCTGAAACTGCATGAGCCAGTCGTTCGCCGCCGCGCCGCCGTCGACCAGAAGACTCGCCAATTTGAGTTTGGCGTCCGCCAGCATGGCGTCGAGGACGTCCTTGGTGCTGAACGCCATCGCCTCGAGCGCGGCGCGCACGAGATGCGCGCGATTGCTGCCGCGCGTCAGGCCGACGATCGTGCCGCGGGCGTTGGGCTCCCAGTGCGGTGCGCCGAGGCCGACGAACGCGGGCACGAAGTAGACGCCGCCCGTGTCCGCGACGCTGCGCGCCAATGGCTCCGATTCCGCGGCCCGGGCGATGATTCCCAGGCCGTCCCGCAGCCATTGCATCGCGGCGCCGGCGATGAAAACGCTGCCTTCGAGCGCGAATACCGGCTCGCCCCGCGGGCCGCAGGCCAGCGTGGTGAGGAGGCCACGTTTGGAAATGGCGCGCTTCTTTCCCGTGTTGAGCAAGAGGAATGCGCCGGTGCCGTACGTATTCTTCGCCTGCCCCGGCTGCCAGCAACCCTGGCCGAACAGGGCAGCCTGCTGGTCCCCGGCCACACCGCGGATCGGCAGCTCCGTCCCGAAATGCTCCGCCGCGGCGGTTCCGAAGTCGCCGCTCGAGGTGCGGACCTCAGGGAGGGCGTCGCGCGGCACGCCGAAGAGCGCCAGCAGCTCGCGATCCCACACCCGCTTGCCGATGTCGTACAACATCGTGCGCGAGGCGTTCGTGTGATCGGTCGCGAAGGTCTTCCCGTTCGTGAGCCGGGAGATGAGCCAGCTATCGATCGTGCCGAATACGACGTCGCCGTCCTTGGCGCGCTTGCGCAAGCCTTTCACGTGCTCGAGCAACCACTCGATCTTGGTCGCGGAGAAGTAGGGATCGAGGACGAGACCGGTGCGCGACTTCACGAGCGCGCCCTTCTTCAGTTTCTCCAGCTGCGCGCAGCGTGCCGCCGTGCGGCGATCCTGCCAGACGATGGCGCGGTGTACGGCGTGGCCGGTCGCGCGCTCCCACACACAAATTGTCTCACGCTGGTTCGTGATCCCGATGGCCTGCGGCGTTACTTTCGCCTGCGCGATCGCCTCGCGCGCGGCGTCGATCGTAACGCGCAGGATTTCCTCGGCGTCGTGCTCCACTTCGCCCGGCGAGGGGAAGTGCTGCGTGAACTCCCGGTAGCCGCGGCCGACCACGCGGCCGTCGGCGCTCAGGACGAGTGCCGTGGAGCCTGTCGTTCCCTGATCGAGTGCGAGGACAGCGGTCATCTGACGGACTCCGAGAACGGGGGTTGAACGATGCCGCGATCGGTGATGAATCCCGTCACGTAGCGCGCCGGCGTGACGTCGAACGCGGGATTGAGCGCAGGCATCCCTTCGGGGGCCGTCGGCCGGCCGGCCATGACGGTGACCTCGGCCGGCGCCCGTTGTTCGATCGGGATCAAGTCACCCTCCGCGAGCGTGACGTCGACGCTGGACCAGGGTGCGGCGCAGTAGAACGGGACGCCGTGATGACGCGCCAGCACCGCGAGGCCATAGGTGCCGATCTTGTTCGCAAAATCGCCATTGGCACAGATGCGGTCCGCTCCCACGAGAACTACGTCCACTTTCGCTTGTCGCATCAGCGTGGCCGCAGCCGCGTCCGTGATGAGCGCGCACGAAATTCCTGCATGCATCAGCTCCCAGGCGGTGAGACGTGAACCCTGCAGCAGCGGCCGCGTCTCGTCCACATAGACGTGGACTTTGCGGCCTTTTTCGTGCGCGAGATAGATCGGCGCGAGCGCGGTTCCGATCCCTCCGGTGGCGAGCGCGCCCGTGTTGCAATGGGTCAGGACACTGGCGCCATCGGGGAGAATCGTCAGGCCATGCTCGCCGATCTTGCGGCACATCGCGCGATCCTCCTCCCAGATCGTCGTCGCCTCGACCCGCAGCCGTTCCCACAGCTCAGCCCCACCGCCCGAGGTCACCTCGGCGACGCGCAGCATGCGGTCGAGTGCCCAGCGCAGGTTGACCGCCGTCGGCCGCGCGGCGCCGAGCAGCGACGCGAGCTCCTTCAGGCGCGACAAATACTCCGCGCGCGCCACGGTTCGCTGCTCCCGCATACCGGCCACCAGGCCCATCGCGGCCGCGATGCCGATCAGTGGCGCACCGCGCACCTGCAGTTGCCGGATCGCGTCCGCGACCGACTCGGCACTCTCGAGGTCGCGCGTGATCTCGGCCTCAGGAAGAGCGCGTTGATCGATGATGCGCACGGCGCCGCCCGGCGACCATGAGATTGCCTGTATTGGCACGAGACAGAACCTACTGTGAGCACATGCAAAGACTAGACGGCGACACGTCTAGTGGCGGTAGTAAGTAGCAAGAGGACTGCCACTGCGGTGTTGTCCTACAGACTCCAACCCAATGCCCGCTAGAGGTCTAGACGTCTAGCTTTTGCATGTCCTAGCCTTAGGATTCTGGCGCATGAACTACCAAACACTGCTTTTCGAACCAAGAGACGGCATCGCGTTCGTGACCATCAACCGTCCCGATAAGCTCAACGCCCTGAACGATCACGTGATGCTCGAGCTGGCCGATGCCGCCGAACGCATTGCGACTCAGTCCGACATCAAGGGCGCGATCCTGACGGGCGCGGGCCCCAAATCCTTCGTCGCCGGCGCCGATATCGCGGATCTCTCGCGCCAAGGGCCGTTCGACGGCAAGGCGCGCGCCCAGCGGGGACAGGGTGTCCTGCGGCGACTCGAGACCTGCGGCAAGCCGGTCATCGCCGCGATCAACGGATTCGCGCTCGGCGGCGGCTGCGAGCTGGCCATGGCGTGCCACATCCGCATTGCCAGCGAGAACGCGAAGTTCGGACAGCCCGAGGTGAAGCTCGGCATCGCGCCCGGGTACGGCGGCACCCAGCGGCTGCCGCGCCTCGTCGGCAAGGGTGTCGCCATGCAGCTGATCCTGACGGGCGAGACGATCGATGCCCAGGAAGCGTACCGCATCGGGCTCGTCAACAAAGTGGTACCCGCCGCCGATTTGCTCGCCGAGTCCGAGAAAATGCTGCGGGGGATCCTCGCGATGGGACCGCTCGCCGTACGCCTGGCGATGGAAGCCGTCGATCAGGGGCTCGAGATGAGCCTCGACGAAGGACTGCTGCTCGAGGCGAATCACTTTGGTTTGCTCGCCGCGACCCAGGACATGAAGGAAGGGACAACCGCATTCTTGGAAAAGCGCTCGGCCAAATTTCAGGGACGCTAGTCCTGCTGCTCGGGGCAAACACCGCGTGCGTCACTGAACGGGACAGGCCCGGGCCGCCGCAAGTGTCTTTCACGATCGATGACACGACGGTCGTTTCGAGCCGCACCGATACAGTTTCCGGCAGCGTCCACGTCGTCGATCCCGACGGCATCGACTCGGTCTGGGTGACCGTGGGATCCGAGCAGCAGGTCCACGACGGCGGGTTCTCCCCGGGATTCACCGCGACGTATCGCTTCATCATCCCCTCGGGGCAGCAGGCTGGGACCCACATCCCCATGTCGTTTCGGGCGCGTGATGTGGCCGCTTTCGAGACCCAACGGGACACCTACGTCGTGGTCGTACCGTAACTTCCGCTACACCCTTAACTGTTGACAGGACAATAACTTCCGGCTATTTTTGAGGCTGTGACCGACCGCTCGGAACGCCCCAAACAGAGCCGTCCCGTCGCTGTTTCGGAGGCCCTCGAGGGGTACCTGAAACGGGCCGGTTTGGCGCGGCGCGTGGGCCAGGCGCAGATGATTCCCGACTGGCCCCGCCTGGTAGGTCCGCAGATCGCTGCCGTCGCCACCCCCGAATGCATCACGCCCGATGGCGTGTTGTTCGTGCGCGTGGCAACCAGCTCGTGGATGAACGAGCTGCAGCTGATGACGCCCGACATCATCGCCCGCGTGAACGCGGGACGCGGTCCCGGGCGCATCAGCACGATTCGTTGGCTTCTTTCACGTTAGGAACTTGATGCCGAAGAAGAAACCTGCCGCACCAAAGAAAGAAAAAAACAACGGCGGCTATCAAGCCGATTCCATCCAAGTCCTGAAGGGTCTCGAGGCCGTGCGGCGCCGTCCGGCGATGTACATCGGCTCGGTGTCTGCCCGCGGTTTGCACCATCTCGTCTACGAAGTCGTCGACAACTCGGTGGACGAGGCGCTCGCGGGCTTCGCGACCGATATCTCCGTGACGATCCATGCCGACAACGCCATTACGGTCGTCGACAACGGCCGCGGCATTCCTGTCGACATCCACAAGACCGAGAAGAAACCGGGCGTCGAAGTCGCGCTCACGGTGCTGCATGCCGGCGGCAAATTCGACAAGAGCAGCTACAAGGTGTCGGGCGGGCTGCACGGCGTCGGCGTCTCGGTGGTCAACGCGCTCTCCGAGAAGCTCGAGGTGTGGGTCGACCGCGACGGCAAACGGCATCACATGTCGTTCGAGCGCGGCGACACCAAGCAGAAGCTCGAGGTCGTCGGCAAGGCGAAAGGCACCGGCACGACGGTCTGGTTCAAGCCCGACACCAGCATCTTCACCGAGACGCGCTTCGACTACGCCACCATCGCGAACCGCCTGCGCGAGCTCGCCTTCCTGAACAAGGCGCTCACGATTGTTCTCAAAGACGAGCGCAAGGGAAGCACGAAGGAAGAGACCTTCTACTATAAGGGTGGCCTGTCCGAGTTCGTAAAGTGGATCGTCGGCAACCGCCGCCCCCTGCATCCCAAACCGATCACGTTCGAGGCGACGCGCGAAGACGTCGAGGTCGAGGGCGCGGTCCAGTACGACGACCAGTACAGCGAAAACACGTTCACCTTCGTGAACAACATCAACACGCACGAAGGCGGCACGCATCTCACCGGCTTCAAGTCGGCGCTGACCCGCACCATCAACGAATGGGCGAAGCAGGACGGCGCTCTCAAGAAGGAAGAGTTCACGCTCTCGGGCGACGACGTGCGCGAGGGACTCAACTGCGTCCTCAGCGTCAAGGTCAAGCAGCCGCAGTTCGAGGGTCAGACCAAGACCAAGCTGGGGAACTCCGAAGTCGAAGGCATCGTCAAGACCGTCGTGAACGAGGCGCTGGGTGCATTCTTCGACAAGAACCCGAGCGTCGCGCGCGCGATCATCGCGAAAGCGGTCAGCGCGGCACGCGCGCGCGAAGCGGCCCGCAAGGCGCGCGAGCTCGTGCGCAAGAAGAGCGGCCTCGACGCCGGCCTCCTGCCCGGCAAGCTCGCCGACTGCTCACTCACCGACCCGAAGCTGTGCGAGATCTATCTCGTCGAGGGCGACTCCGCAGGCGGATCGGCGAAGATGGGGCGCGACCGCAGCTATCAGGCGATCCTGCCGCTGCGCGGCAAGATCCTGAACGTGCAGAAGGCGCGGATCGACAAGATTCTGTCCAACGAGGAAATCCGCACGATGATCACGGCGATCGGCACAGGAGTGGGCGATGACTTCAAGGTCGACGAAGCGCGCTACCACAAGATCATCATCATGACCGACGCCGATGTGGACGGCGCGCACATCCGTACGCTGCTGCTCACCTTCTTCTATAAAGAGATGAAGCAGCTGATCGACGTGGGCTACATCTACATCGCCCAGCCGCCGCTCTTCCGCGTGTCCAAAGGCAAGGAAGAGTTCTACGCCTACGACGAGAAGGAGCGCGACACGTACGTGAAGCGCCTGACCAACGGCGCGGAGAGCAAGTCGACGGTCAGCGTCAGCCGTTACAAGGGGCTCGGTGAAATGAACCCCGACCAGCTGCGCGACACCACGATGGACCCCGCCAAGCGCACGCTGCTCAAGGTGACGATGGAGGACGCGCTCGAGGCGTCGCAGCTGTTCGAGACACTGATGGGCGACGAGGTCGAGCCGCGCCGCAAGTTCATCGAGGAAAACGCGAAGTTCGTGAAGAACCTAGACGTCTAAACGTCTAGACGTCTAGACGCCCAGTTTTTCAACTCCCGCTCGGGTCACGCGATGTGACACGAGCGGGAGTGGCTTGTGCGTGAGCTTGTCACCGATGACGATGGCCTGGGCCAGCGCCTCGAAACCGGTGCGGATCCCGTCGGGATCCTTCGCGAACACCGACGCGATCGGCTCCCCTTCGAGCACCTTGTCGCCGGGTTTGGCCGTGATCACGAATCCCACGGTGGGATCGATCGTGTCCTCGACGGTCCGGCGGCCGCCGCCGAGGGCGATGATGGCCCGGCCGATCGTGCGCGGCTCGACGCGCTGCACCACCCCGGTGCGCGGCGCTGCGTAGACCTCCACCGCCTGCGCCTGCGGGAGCACCGAGGGATCCTCCACGGCCTTGGGGTTGCCGCCCTGCGCCTCGATGATCTGCTCGAACTTCTCGGCCGCCAGCCCGGACTCGATCGAGGTCTCGAGCTTCTTACGCGCCTTCTTCGTGTTCTTCTCGATGCCGCCCTGGATCAGCATCTCGACACCCAGCGCGTAAGTGACCTCGAGCAGATCGGGTGGTCCCTCGCCACGCAGCGCGAGAATCGCCTCTTCGGTCTCCAGCACATTGCCGCACGCGCGGCCGAGAGGCCGGTCCATGGCCGTGATGAGCGCGACCGTGGGGCAGCCGCGATCCTCGCCGAGCGCGATCATGGTCTTCGCGAGCTCGAGGCCGCGGTCCACCTCGGGCAGAAAGGCGCCGCTCCCGTTTTTCACGTCGAGTACGAGCCCGTTCAGCCCTTCGGCGAGCTTCTTCGACATGATGCTCGCCGAGATCAACGGAATCGATTCGACGGTCGCGGTGACGTCGCGCAGCGCGTAGAGCTTGCGATCGGCGGGCGCGATTTCCGCCGTCTGCCCGATCAGGACGCAGCCGAGTTTCTGCACCTGCGCCTTCGCTTCGGCAAGCGACAGGTTGGTGCGAAATCCGGGAATCGCTTCGAGCTTGTCGAGCGTGCCACCGGTATGCCCCAGACCGCGACCCGACATCATCGGCACCGCGATGCCGCACGCTGCCACGAGCGGGCCGAGCACGAGCGAGACCTTGTCGCCCACGCCACCGGTCGAGTGTTTGTCGATGCGCGGCACCTTGAAGCCCCCCCCGTCGAACGACAGGCGATCGCCCGAGGCGAGCATTGCATCGGTGAGCGCGGCGAGCTCCTGGCGCTCGAGGCCGCGCATGAAGACCGCCATCAACAATGCGGCGATCTGGTAATCGGGAATGCGGCCCGCAGTATACTCCGCGACGAGTGCCGACCATTCTTCCGGAGTCAGCACTCCGCCATCACGCTTGCGCTCGATCAAGGGCACCACGATCATTGTTTCATGCGCCTTTCACTCTGCCTGCTCGCGTCGCTCGTCGCGCCGAATCTCGCCGCCCAAACAGTAGCCCAACACATCGCCGCCGGCGACAGCGCCGGCCTGATGCATCCGGACGTTCAACTGCGGCACTACCAGGCGGCCCTGGCCGGCGACTCGATGTCCTACGAGGCGAACTGGAAGGCGGCGCGGGCGATCGCCGACGTCGCCAAACAAATACAGGGCAATGAGGATTCCCTCAAGCGCCGCCGGGATAGCCTGTATTCCGTGGGCCGCGGCTACGCCGAGCGCGCGATTCGAGCCGATTCCACGCGGCCCGATGGGCATTACGCGCTCGCGATGGTGTTGGGCCGGCTGTCACGCACCAAAGGCAGCAAAGAGCGCGTGCGGTACGCGAAGATCATCTTCGACGAAGCGACCCGCGCGGTCCAGATCGATTCCAACTACGATCTGGCGCACCACGTCCTCGGCGCCTGGCACGCCGAAGTGAAGCGGCTGTCCGGGATTCAGCGCTTTTTCGCGAAGGCGTTGTTCGGCGGCGGCTTCATGGACAAGGCCAACTGGGACGACGCGGTGCGGCACCTGGAGCGCGCCGTCGCCATCGCCCCCGATCACATCTATCACCGGCTCGAATTGGCCGAGGTCTACACCGACCTCGGGAAGTATTCGAAGGCGCGCGAGCAGTGTAAGGTGATCGCGACGTTGCGGGAGGGCGACGTCATGGACGCGCAGTACAAGAAGGACGCGGCCGACCTGCTGGTCGACATCAAGAACGAGAAAGACGAGACGTAGCAGGGGCGCAGCATGCTGCGCCCTACCTATGTGACATCACGCGCTCGATCGCCTCGGTCGTGCGCGGCGCGGCATCCGACAGCCATTCCCCGCCCTTCGCGGTCACGAGCACGTCGTCTTCGATCCGCACGCCGAGCTTTTCCGCCTGGAGATAGATCCCCGGCTCGAGCGTGACCACCATCCCCGGCTCGAGCGGCCGGGTGAATCCGACATCGTGCACGTCCATGCCGATCGGATGGCCGAGGCCGTGGTTGAAGTATTCGCGATCGTCACAGGTCCGCTCGCCGCACAGCGTGCCGGAATGCACGCGCATGTACGCGCGGGCGACGCCATCGAGCTCGCGCATCGTGATCCCGGGACGAATGGCGTCAAATGCCGCCTGTTGCGCGCCCAGCACGAGATCGTAGATCGCCTTCTGCCGCGGCGAGAATTTGCCGTTCACTGGGAAGGTGCGGGTGACGTCGGCGGTGTACTGGCCCCACTCGGCGGCGGCATCGATCACCACGAGGTCACCGTTCTCCGTGCGCCGGCGATTCACGTCGTAGTGCAGCGTCGTGGAGTTCGGCCCGCTGCCGACGATGGACGGATACCCCAGGCGGTCGGCCCCATTGCGGCGAAATCCATCTTCCAGCGTAGCCTCGAGCTCGTACTCGTACATGCCCGGACGGGCGACCCGCATCGCGGCGATGTGCCCCGCGACGCTGATGTTCACGGCACGGCGCAGGCGCGCGATTTCATCGGCGTCCTTCACGACGCGCATCGAGTCGACGATCGGCAGCAGGTTGCGTACATCCGCGCCCCCCCCCGAGAACGCCAGGTCGGAGATGCGGCGCTCCTCGCGCGTCGCCGGTCCGAGGGGGACGTAGACGGGACCACCGCGGGCGCCAGCGACGCGAATGCGGAGCAGCCGGCTATCCAGCGAGTCGAGCGGCAAGACGGTCGTGATCCCTGAAAGCCGCACCGCGACGCTGTCGGGGCCGAGCCGCAAACCGGTCCAGCGCTCCTGCGACGGCGTGCGCGGCGGCAGGAACAGCACGGTCTCGAGCGAGTCGGGACCGCGCGCGGCCAGCAGGAGCCACGCGTCCTGCGTCTCGAGCTCGGTGAAGTAGTAGAACGTGTTGTCCTGCCGAAAATCGTTGTCCTGTACGTAGTCCCGTTCGATGTTGCGCTCGTGCGCCGCGGGAATCAGCGCCGCGCCGCGTCCGATGCGCTGCAACAACGCGCGCCGCCGGGCGGCAGTCGCGGCGATGTCGACCGGACGTCCCATGCCGGGCAACTCCGGAACGACGTCGTAGGCGCCGATGGGGGTGGGCGCGGTGCGCGCTGCGGACTGCGCCGCCAGAGAGACGAGCGGAATCGCGAGGAACACGGCAAGTGATGGAAGTGTGCGCATGAGGCATAATCTATGTGTGCTTGACGTGACTCGCGTCTCTGAGCGAAACTATGACACTCATGACAATCAACTCGGCTCTGACACACGCGGAAGCGGAACGGCTTGCCGCGCGGATCGCCGAGCTGGAACATGAGCGCAAGCATCTCTTCGCCGTCATCGAGATCCTGAAGGAAGCCTCCAGTTCCTTACACTTTATTGACATTCTGCAGTCTATCGCCCGCAAACTGGGCGAGTCGTTCGGGCTGGATCGCTGTTCGATCTTCCTCGGCGAGAAAGGCGGCAAGCAGGTCCGCCTCGTGGCTTCATACGAAGACCCCACGATCCGCAACTACGTCGTCGATCTCGACCGCTACCCCGAGCTCAAGCGCGCGATGGTGAGCGGCGAGACGGTATTCATCCCTGACGCCGCCAACGACCCGTCCCTGCGGCACGTGAAGGGCGAGCTGATCAATCGTCGCGTGAAGTCGATCACGGTCGTCCCGATCACGTGGCGGTCGGTCGCGATCGGCGCGATTTTCCTGCGGACCTACCGCGACGGCCCCACCTTCTCGGACTCCGACGTGCGCTTCGTGCAAGTCGTCGCCTCGCTCACGGCCCAAAGCCTCCGCAACGCCCATCGCTACGAGCGCCTGGCGCAGCGCACGCACGAGACGGGCGACCAGCTGAAGCGGATGGAGCTGGAGCGGGTCGCCCTCCTGGTGTTCGTGCGCCGGCTGCTCGATGCGTTCGGTCAGCGCGAAGGCGCGTGGGGGGAAGGGCTGCTCCCCAAAGCCAGCGCGGAGGAGCTCGACCGGCTTGTCAACGTGGCCATGGCCGTCATCCAGGAAGAAGCCAAAGGCAGGTGAAGCCGGCGGCACGCGCCGCAGAGCTGCGGCGGATTCTGGAACGGGCGAATCACGCATACTACGTCCTCGACAAGCCGGAGATGTCGGACGCGGAATACGACCGGCTGTTTCGTGAGCTGCAGGACCTCGAAACGAAGAATCCCGGACTCCAGACTCCTGACTCCCCTACCCGACGAATCGGCGGCGAGCCGGCGACGGCGTTCCATAAACACCGCCACCTCGTCCCGATGCTCTCGCTGGCCAACGCCTTCACCGAGGCGGAGCTCCAGGAATGGGAGGAGCGCAACGCGCGCCTCGTGCCGGAAGTGAAGACGGCGGGCTACACGCTCGAAGTCAAGATCGACGGCGCCGCCGTGAGCTTGACCTATGAGCACGGGGTCCTCGTGACGGGCGTGACGCGCGGCAACGGCGTTGAAGGCGAAGCGGTCACGGCGAATCTGCGCACCGTGCTGGACCTGCCCTTGCGGTTGCGCGGCAAAACCTGGCCGAAGACGATGGAAGTGCGCGGCGAGGTGTACTTACCGAAGAGCCAGTTCGCGGAGACCAACAAGCAGCGCGAGAAAGCGGGCGAGCCGCCGTACGCCAATCCGCGCAATGCCGCGGCCGGCGCGCTGCGACAGCTCGATCCCAAAAAGACGCGCGCCCGCGGTCTACGCGTGTTCACCTTTCAGGTCGAGGCGCCCGGGCTGAAGCTCGGGATCGATTCGCAGCACGAGCTGCTGGAAGCACTGCGCGAATGGGGGCTGCCGGTCGAGCCGCATCATACCCGTGTGAAGGACCTCGAGGAAGCGCACGCAGCGATCAGGAAACTCGAGGCGCTTCTCCCCTCGCTCGACTATGGTGCGGACGGCGTGGCCGTCAAAGTCGACAAGCGCTCCCTCTATGCCGAGCTCGGCACGATCGGTAATCGAGAGCCGCGCTGGTCGATCGCGCGCAAGTTCGCACCCGAGGTCCAGATCACGAAACTGCTCGAGATTCGCCTCAACGTGGGACGTACCGGAGCTTTGAACCCGTATGCGGTGCTCGAGCCGGTCGAGATCGGCGGCGTGACGGTGTCCAACGCCACGCTGCACAACGCCGATCTGATCACCGCGAAAGACATTCGCGAAGGGGATTGGGTCGAGGTCACGCGCGCGGGCGAGGTCATCCCGCAGATCCTCGGCCCCGTGAAAGATCGACGCACCGGCGCGGAGAAGCCGTACAAGATGCCGGAGCGCTGCCCCAGCTGTCACTCGCAGGTCGAGCACCCGCACGAAGAAGTGATGACCTACTGCCCCAACATTTCGTGCCCGTCCCGCATCCTCGAATCGATCGTGCATTTCGCGAGCCGCAGCGCGATGGACATCCGGGGGCTCGGCTACGAGCGCGTGCGGGCCCTGCTCGACGCCAAGCTGATCGACGACGTCGCCGACCTCTATGAGCTGACCCCAATGGAGCTTCTCGCACTCGAGGGCTTCGCCGAGAAATCCGCGCAGCAACTGGTGGACGCCATCGCCGCCTCCAAGGAGCAGCCGCTCTCGGCGCTGCTGTTCGGGCTCGGGATCCGGCACGTCGGCGCCCAGGGCGCAAAGCTGCTGGCCCGGCACTTTGGCACCATGAAAGCGCTCGCCCAGGCGTCGGCCGAGGAAGTCGGCGCGGTCCGCGGGATCGGGCCGGCGATCGCCGACGCCGTCGCGGGATTCTTCGCCGAGCCCCGCAACCGCAAGCTCATCGAGCGTCTGGACAGACTCGGCCTGACGCTCAAGGAGACGGCGACGGCCACCGGGCCACGCCCGCTCGCCGACCAGACGTACGTCGTCACCGGGACGCTGCCGACGCTCTCCCGGCAGCAGGCCCGCGACCTGATCGAGAGCGCCGGGGGGCATGTCGCCGACAGTCTGTCGAAGAAAACGACCGCCCTGGTCGTCGGCGCGGACCCAGGATCAAAGCTCGACAAGGCGAAGGCGCTCGGGGTCGAGCAAATCGACGAGGCCGAACTCTTGCGCCGCGCGAACCGCAAACCCTAAGTTGGCGCGCATATGAGTCCCTCCGATCTCGCCATCGGGCGCGGCACGCTGCGCCAACTGCATGCCAGTCTCGCCAGCCATGCGCCGGAACAGGCGATCGCCGTTCTCCAGGAAGCGGGCTACGCCGCCGGCGAGGCGATCTATCTTGCTTTTGCCGGCTGGTTGAAAGAGCGGGCGGGCGTGGACAGCCCGGCGAATCTCGACGCGGACCTGCTGACCGAGATGCTCTCGGAATTCTTCGCCAGCGGCGGCTGGGGCACCGTCACCATGACCCCGGTCGGCACGGGAGCGCTCGCATTCGATTCGAGCGATTGGGCGGAAGCCGACCCCGGCACCGCGCAGGCCCCGATGTGCTTCTTCTCGGCGGGAATGCTGGCCGACTTTCTGGGACGGATCTCCGACGACAAGGTCGCCGTGATGGAAGTGGAATGCCGCAGCAAGGGGGATGCGCGGTGTCGGTTCTTGTCGGCACCGCCGGAATTATTGGAGAAGGTCTACAACGAGATGTCCGCGGGCGGGACCTACACCGAGGCGTTAGGTGCGTAGGAGGGGCGCAGCATGCTGCGCCCCTACCTCCGTGCTACACTCACTCCTTCCAACAACAATGATGGCGACCACCGCGCGCCGAGCCACCGCCCGTCGCGTCCGAATTCTCCGATCCGTTTGAGCAGATCATAGGCGTTGCCCGCGACCGCGGCGTCTTTGACGCGCCCCGTGATCTCGCCGCGTTGCACGCGATAGGCGAGTCCCACGGGATGGCTGAAGGCGCCGCTGATCACGTTCCCCTGCCCCACACCGATCAAATCGTCTACGATCAGGCCGTCGGCGATGTCCCCAATCAGACCGCCGCCGAGATCAGAGATTGGGGCGGCCGCGCTACCCGCCATGCGAAACAGGATGTTCGTGTAACCGATGTGCGGCTTCCCGAACACGCCGCGTCGTCCGTTTCCGGTGCTCTGGGTCTTGGCGCGGGCGGCAGTCTCCAGGTCGTAGACGAAACGTCCCACGGTGCCGCGCTCCACGAGGGCGGTACTCCGCGAGGGGACGCATTCGTCGTCGACCGGCCGGGACGCGGGGCGGCCTGGCGTCAGCGGGTCGTCGATGATGGATAGTCGCGCGTCGAACAGTGTTTCCCCGACCTTGCCCGCCAACGGCGAGCTGCCCTGGAGCACGGTCTTTCCCGACAGCGCCTGCTCGAGCGGCAGGATCACCGCGGCGAGACCGGCTGGGGTGAACACAACGGGCAGCGCGCCCTCCGGCGGCGTGACGACCGTGAGGGCTGCAGTGAGGCGGGTTTCGACGGAGCGAACGAGCGCCTCGAGATCGGCATTCGTGGGCAGGTCGGCGCCGACATACTGATCGTAGACCATCAGCACGTCATCGCCGGCAATCCGCGTGACGTCCGCGGTCACGCCGATGCCGGTGGTACGGTACTCGCCCCGTGCGCCGGCGGTATTGCCGACCGCCGTGTCGGCGACCTCGCGTTGGACGGAGATGTTGACCTGACAGCCGGGCTGCGCCAACCGCTCGACCAGGAGGCGCCCCATGCGGATCAGCTCGGCGAGCGAAGCGTTCGCGGTGCGGTCGAAAAACGTGGGGATGGGGGATAGGGACTGGGGGCTGGGGTTTGGAAAAGCAAGATCGATTGATTCTCCCAGTTCCGCCGATGCACGCGCGCGTGCGACGAGCTCTTTGGCGTCCGGTTTCGCCGCGGTCGTACCCGCGACGCCCATGCGCCCGTTCGCAAGCACGCGCAGGTTGAGCCCGGCCTCCTCCGAGATCCCGGCCGCCTTGAGCCGCCCGGACTCGAACGCGACCGAGGTTTGCTCCTCGCAGCGCCAGAGGGCGTCCGCACCATCGACCTTGCCGCGCGCGTTGTCGAGGAGGCGATCGATCATACGTCACCGCCGATCAGCGCTTCTTCGATGCGCACGTGGGGCGCCCCTTCCGTCACCGGGAGCGGGAATTGCCCGCCCTTCCCGCAGCCGCCGCCCATCTGATTCCACGTGAAGTCGCCGGCGATGTGATCGATGCGGTCCAGCGTCTGAAACAGATTGCCCGCCAGCACGACATCCTTGACCAGCTCCGCGACCTTGCCGTCGCGGATCATGTAGCCCCAGCCCGCGGTGAACGAGAAGTTCTCGAGCATCGTCTGGCCGCCGAACGCCCCGCAGGCGTACACACCCAGCTTGATGTCGCTGATGAGATCGTTGAAGCGGACGCCCTGCTTGCCCGGGGCGATGTAGGTGTTCGTCATCCGGACGATGGGCGGGTGGCGGAACGAGATCGCGCGCGCGTTGCCGGTGGGCCGCTCTCCCAGCTTCGCCGCCGTTTCGCGCGAGTGCAGGCGGCCGACCAGGATCCCTTCCTTGATCAGGGCAGTGTCCTGCGTGGGCGTCCCTTCGTCGTCGTACGGCAGCGTCCCGCGCAGGCCTTTCGCCGCTCCGTTGTCCCCCACGTTCAGCACGGGTTTGCCGAACCGCCGGCCCAGCGTCATCATCTCCCGCGCCTGCGGATTCTCGTAGACGAAATCGGCCTCGGAGAGGTGGCCGAACGCCTCGTGGATGAAGACGCCGGCCAGCTCGTTGTCGAGGATGACGGGATACGCGCCGCCGCGCACGCGCGGGGCATCGAGCAGATCGATGGCACGCTGCGCGACGACGCGAAACTGGCTCTCGAAGTCCTGCACGCTGTTCCACCCCTTGCGCAGGCCGATCGACTCGAGCCCCTTCTCGATGGTGCCGTTGCGCCGGCCGATCGCCGTGCCCGAGACGACGACCTCGGGGCGCAGCTGGTACAGCGACGCGCCTTCGGAGTTCACGTACCAGACTTCGGAGACTTCGTCCCGATAGCTCGACTGCGTGTCGACGATCTTGTCCGAGACGGCGAGCATTGCACCGTTGTAGCGATCGAGCAGCTTCTTCTTGTCCGCCAGCGCAACGCCGCGGACGTCGCCATCGAGATCGAGCACGGCGTCGCCGGTGTGCGCCGCCGCCGCCGCCAGCCGGATCGGCTCGTCCAGGCGCACAGCGCGGGACAGCTCGTTGGCCCGCGTGACCATGTTGGGCAGCTCGTCCAGCGACGTGAACGACGCGATGCCCCAGCCGCAGCCCGTGTTGAGGACGCGGACGAACCCGCCCTGATCCTCACTGACCGTCGCGGTTTCGAGCCGCCGGCCGCGAAAGGCGACGGCGGAGCTCCAGGTGCGTTCGACGCGAATCTCGGTGTAATCGGCGCGGGACTGCTTGAGGCTCTGGGCTAGACGATCTTTCAACTGGGCTCTTTCAGTTTGGCGCGGTAATCGGGACGAACGACGATCTCCCCGTTGACGATCACCTCGAGGTCCCAGGGCAGGATGATGAAATTCTCGTTTTCGAGCGCGTAGAAATCGGGCTTGTACGTCCCCGTCTTGAACGACACGGCGGTCTTCACCGCCGCGGGCTTCAGATCGCGGACGGCGGCGAGCGCGAGCTTCATGGTGCTGCCGGACTCGCAGGTTTCGTCCACCAGCAGGACGCGTTTCCCGGTCACGAGGCGCGGCGGCCCGGCGATGACCGAGCCTTCCCGCGAGATCGCGATCGACGCGAAGTCGCGTTGCAGGATGCTCGCGACCACGGCACCCGGGATCACTCCCGCTTTTGCGATCCCGATGACGACTTCGGGGTCGTACTCGCGAAAGACCTTCAGGGCCAGCACCCGGCACAGCTCACCGAAAAATGCCCAGTCGACCTGGAGCACGCCCCGAGGGGTTTTGCTACGGACCTGAGCCATGGTGGGGGATTCTACATTGCCAGCGTCAGCAACCGCAAGCTATTTTCGCCCCATGGGTTTCTGGCGCCGCTTGTTCGGGGGGAGTTCGTCGAGCGACGATCTCAAGCCCCAACGTCTCGATTACCTCAACGAGGCGTTAGCCCTCGAGCGCCAGGGGGATTATGACGCGGCGCTGACGTCGTACCGGTTGGCGCTGCGCGATCTCCCCAATGACGCGCGCATTCTCCAGAACATGGCGATTGCGTTCACCAAAACGCGCCGCTATGACGAAGCGATCCGCCATTACCGGCGCGCGCTCGAGCTCGACAGCTCGCTCGCCGGCGCGCACTACGGCCTGGCGTTTCTCCTGCTGCAACGCGGCGATCCCGACGGAGCGGCGCAACACTTGAAGACCTTCCTCGCGCACCCGCCCCGCGGACCAGACGCCCAGAAGTGGGTCGAACACGCGAACCAGGCGCTCCAGGACATGCGAGCCGCGCCCCCCCCCACGCGTGCCACCGAGGAGAGGACGGGGAGCTCCTGATTCGGACGTTGGTCGTGGTGACGCTGGCCCTCGTGCTCGCCTGCAAAATCAATACGGATGTGATTCAGCCGGTGGCGATCGAGCTTCGCCTGCCGGACAGCGGCCGCGTCGAGCTGACCGACACGTTTCGCCCCACCGCCCGCGCCTTCAACGGGATTGGCGACTCGGTACAGGCGACGTTCGTGTGGGCGTCGCTCGACACCGCCATCCTTGCCGTGCTCGACAGTACGACCGGAGTCTCCATCAGCAAAACGCTGGGAACCGCACGGCTGCAGGCGCGCACCGGGAACCTCATCTCCAACCCCCAATTCGTGACCGTGCTGCCCTACCTCGACTCGATACGGGTGTCGGGGCCGACCCGGGATACGGTGTTCGTCACCCCAGCGGCCGACTCCCTTTCCGATTCGCTCGTGGTCCAAGTCTACGGCAGCGGCGGCGCCATTCCCGCGAATCGGCGCGTGATCTTCATCCCAAACACCTTTCCCGCGAGCGCTCCGGCGGCCACATTGTTCCCCGGGGATACGGTGTTCACGAACCCGAGTACCGGAGTCGCGGTCGTGCAGGTGCGGCTCCGGAGTGGTCCCGTTCCGGATTCGGTGGTCGTCACGGCCATCATGCTCCATCTGGACAGCACCGCCGTGTCGGGCAGTCCCCTGACCTTCGTCGTGGAGTTTCGTCCATGAACCGCGGCACGCTCACTCAGTTGTTCTTTACCACAGTAGATCGGCATGGCGGCCTCCCAGCCGCATTCCGATCGAAAGTGGGCGGCGCCTGGGTCTCGATCTCCCATCGCGAAGCGCTCGACCGGGTTCAGGCAATCTCCCTCGGTCTGCGCGAATTAGGGATCAAGCCGGGCGACAAGGTCGCGATCGTCTCAGAGAATCGGCCGGAATGGGCGCTGACCGACTACGCCTGCCTCTGCGCCCGGGCGACCGACGTCCCCGTTTATCCGACGCTCACCGCGCAGCAGACCGCCTATATCCTGCGTGACTCCGAATCGGTGGCGGTGTTCTGCTCGACGGCCGCTCAGCTCGCCAAGGTGCTCGAAGTCAAGAGCACGTTACCTGGGCTCAATCACGTCGTGGTATTCGACAGCGTGGGGAAGGCCGTCACCCAGCGCCCAGGGGGGGGGGTGATATCGCTCGCGGCGCTCGAGGCCAAAGGTCGAGCCGTCGTCTCGAAGCACCCCACCTGGAAGGCGGAAGCGCTGACCGCCGGTCCTGAGGATCTCGCGACCCTGATCTACACGTCGGGGACGACGGGCGACCCGAAGGGTGTGATGCTCTCGCACTACAATATTTGGTCGAACGTCCAGGCGTCTTTGCAGATGATTCCGATCGGCGGCGGCGACGAGTGTCTCTCGATGCTGCCCCTGTCCCACAGCTACGAGCGCATGGTGGACTACACGCTCTTCCAGGCCGGCGTGATCATCAACTACGCGGAGTCGTTCGACACCGTCGCGGCGAATTTGCAAGAGGTGAAGCCGACCGTCGTCCTGTCCGTGCCGCGGCTGTACGAGAAAGTGTACGCGCGCGTACTCGAGAACGCGCTCTCCGGCAGCGCCATCAAGCGAACCATCTTTTTCTGGGCCAAGCGGGCCGGCGAACAGTGGGCTACGCTCGCGCTCGCCGGGCTGCCCATCCCGGGCGAGCTGGCACTCAAGAAGAAGGTGGCCGACCGGCTGGTGTTCTCCAAGCTGCGGGCACGCACGGGCGGCAGGATT
>Ga0209161_10000140_pt1 | contig 53319 bp, 39 predicted proteins | sample GraSoiAngelo_155_FD_186169 | JGI IMG/M metagenome (GOLD analysis project Ga0209161, IMG submission 186169) | Grasslands soil microbial communities from the Angelo Coastal Reserve, California, USA - 14_1009_13_30cm (SPAdes) (version 2) | ecosystem: Environmental > Terrestrial > Soil > Grasslands... | reverse complement strand
GACGAGCGGCAATCCCAGCGTCGCGACCATCAGTGGCAGCGGCCTGGTCGCGGGTGTGACTGCAGGCTCCGCGACGATCACGGCGACGAGCGAAGGCAAGAGCAGCACCGCGGCGCTCACCGTGACGACCGTGCCGGTGGCCTCGGTGGCGATCTCGCCGGCGACGACGAGCCTGACCGTGGGGCAGACCGTGCAGCTCACCGCCACGCCGAAGGACTCGGCCGGCGGCACGCTGACCGGCCGGATGGTGACGTGGACGAGCGGCAATCCCAGCGTCGCGACCATCAGTGGCAGCGGCCTGGTCGCGGGTGTGACTGCAGGCTCCGCGACGATCACGGCGACGAGCGAAGGCAAGAGCAGCACCGCGGCGCTCACCGTGACGTCGGTCCGGGTGGCCTCGGTGGCCTCGGTGGCGGTCGCGCCGGCGACGGCCAGCCTGACCGTGGGGCAGACCGTGCAGCTCACTGCTACTCCGAAGGACTCGGCCGGTGGCACCCTCACCGGGCGTACCGTGATGTGGTCGAGCAGCAATCCCAGCGTCGCGACCGTCAGCGGCAGCGGGCTCGTGACGAGCGTCGTGGTGGGGACGGCGACGATCACCGCCACCAGTGAAGGAAAGGCGGGCAGTGCGACGGTGACCGTGACGCTCGTGCCGGTGGCCTCGGTGGCCTCAGTGGCGGTTTCGCCGGCGACGGCCAGCATCCGGGTCGGGCAGACCGTGCAGCTCACCGCCACGCCGAAGGACTCGGCGGGCAGCGCGCTGACCGGGCGGACCGTGACGTGGGGGAGCAGCAACACGGCCGTCGCCACCGTGAGCCCGAGCGGCCTCGTCACCAGCAAGGCCGCGGGCTCGGCGACGATCACCGCGACGAGTGAAGGCAAGGCGAGCAGTGCGGCGGTGACCGTGACGCTCGTCCCGGTCGCCTCCGTCGTCGTGAGTCCGGCGCCGGCGACGGTCCCCGCCAAGGGGACTGTGCAGCTGAGCGTCACGCTCAAGGACGCCAACGGCAATACGCTGACGCTGTCGGGGCGGACGGTGGCGTGGACGTCGAGTGCACCGACGATTGCCACGGTGTCGCCGAGTGGGCTCGTGACCGACATGGCCGATGGTGGGACGGCCACCATCACCGCCACGAGCGAAGGCCAGAGCGGCGCCTCCGTCGTCACGGTGCAGGCCCCGGTGGCGTCGGGGTCGGTGCCCGATCCGACGCTCTTGCCGGTGGCGAGCGGGCAGGCGCCGAACCTGAGCGCCTACCTCGCGCTCAACGTCGCCAACCAGCCGGCGGGCTTCTCCTACAACGACCCGGTGACCCGGGTGAAGGTGTGGAAGGTGACGAGCAGCTCGACCCCGTCGGCCAACAGCGGCGCCGGGCACGACTACTCCGACGGCCCGAACGAAGTCAGCCTCGGCTGGGGCACCAACAACAACACCCACACCATCCTGATCCGCGGCGATGGGATGGCCTACTACCTCGTGGATTTCACGCGGGGGGCGGGCTTCAGTAACTACCGCCGGCTCACGGTGCAGCCGGCCCGGGACCTGTGCTTTACCTTCTCGAACCTCGCCAGCCAGCCGCGCATCGCGTACATCCTGACGGGGAGCCAGGTGGTGCGGTTCAACACCGCCACCATGCAGACGGAGAACACCGGCAACTTCCCCTTGAACCAGGCGGGGTTCGGCTGGTTGCAGCACGACAAGACCGACGGGTGGTTTGCCGGGTTGACGACCGACCAGACCGTGGCGTTTGCGTGGAATAGCCAGACCAACGAGCTGCGCACCCACGGGGAGAGCTGGCTGAACGAAGGCCGCCTGGAGCGCGACGGGCGCTACATCGCCCTGACCAACGGCAACAGCACCTTCCGGCTCTGGGACCTGGCCACCAATACGTTCGGGCCTACCCAGAGCGACCGCATCAACTTCTGGCTCGGGCACAACGCGAATCTGCGGAGCCAGTGGGTGACGACCGATGTGAATGCCAGCGCTCCGTTCGATCTCGACCGCTACGACCCCAGTGGCGGCCAGATCGTGAAGACCCGGTTTCTCACCAACAGTGCGGGGGCGGGCGTGCACCACGCCGGGAACTGGGTGCAATCCGACGCCGAGTTGGGCGGCAATCTCAATCGGCAGTGGTCGTTCATGAGCGGCATCGATGCGATGTGGCCGGGGGTGGCCTGGATGCAGGCCATCGGCGTGGTGCGCAGCGACGGCAGCGACGCGCGGCTGCTCCTCCATCACTACGACCTGAATCCGATCTATTTTGCCGACCCGTTCGCGCAGCCGAGTCCCGACGGCAAGGTGGTCATCTTCAACTCGAACATGGGCGGGTCGGGCCGCTACGACCTGTTCGTGGCGGAGGTGCCGCTGCGCTGATCCCGCGGTACCAAGTTGCGACGGGGGGCCCGGGCAGAGCACCGCTCGGGCCCCCACCTTTTGTTTGACCCGATTCTTCGACCCACGATGATGCACCCAAAATTGTGGCGGCAATACCACGGTCCGCAGACCCGGCAGCACTTGAACCAATCATTCCGCCAACAGTATCTGTTGGTGATGGCGACCGTCAGTGTGAAACGGTTCCGTGCTTCGACGATCATCCCGTTCGCGCTCACCGCGGCGACCGGGGGATTGGTCGGCTGCCTTGCCGTCGAGCCTACGGGCCCGAGCGAGGTGCCGGTCGGGTCCGTGCCGGATCCAACGCTCCTGCCGGTGGCGAGGGGGCAGGCGCCGAACTTGGTCGCCTACTTGGCGCTCAACCTCCCGAGCCGGCCGGCTGGCTTCTCGTACACGGACCCCGTGACCGGAGTCAGGGTGTGGAAGGTCACGAGCAGCACGGTGCCGACGACGAACAGCGGCGCCGGCCATGACTACTCCGACGGCCCGAACGAGGTCAGCCTCGGCTGGGGCCCGAGCAACAACACCCACACGATCCTGATTCGAGGCGATGGAATGGCCTATTACCTCGTTGATTTCACGCGGGGCCGGGGCTTCAGCAATTACCGCGCGCTGCCGGCCGCAGCTCGACCGGGCATGGACTTGCGCTTCTCATTTTCCTCGGTGGCGGGCCAGGAGCGGATCGCCTACGTGATCAACGGCGGCCAGTTGAAGCGGTTCAACACCGCCACGATGCGGGTCGAGAACACTGGGAACTTCCCTCTCTCGACCGCGCTGGACGGATGGCTTCAGCAGGACAAGAACGACGAGTGGTTCGTCGGACTGGCGGACGCGCAAACGGCGTTTGCCTGGAACAGTCAGACCAACCAGTTGCTCACCCATTCCGAATCGTGGCTGAACGAGCCCCGCCTCGAGCGCGACGGGCGCTACATCGCCCTGACGAACGGCAACAGCACGTTCCGGCTCTGGGACCTGGCCACCAATACGTTCGGCCCGATCCAGAGCGACCGCGTCAACTTCTGGCTCGGGCACAACGCGAATCTCCGGGGGCAGTGGGTGACGACCGATGTGAATGCCAGCGCCCCGTTCGATCTCGACCGCTACTATCCAAGCGGCGGCCAAATCGGGAAGACCCGGTTTCTCAGCAACAGTGCGGGGGCGGGCGTGCACCACTCCGGGAACTGGGTGCAATCCGACGCCGAGTTGGGTGGCGACCTCGATCGGCAATGGTCGTTCGTGAGCGGGATCGACAACAATGCCTTCACCGCCACGACGCTCTGGAAGCAGAGCATCGGCGTGGTACGCAGCGACGGCAGCGACGCGCGGCTGCTCCTTCATCACTACTCTATTAACCCCGTCTATTTCGCCGACCCCTTTGGCAAGCCGAGTCCCGACGGCAGGGTGGTCATCTTCAACTCGAATATGAACGGGTCGGGACGCTATGACCTGTTCGTGGCGGAAATGCCGCTGCGGTAAGCGGGACAGTATCGGTTCGAAACGGGGGCCCGGTGACGGGACGACACCTGGGCCCCTCGGGCGTGACCCACCTCACTAGGCAGAAATCGTCGCAGGTGCTACTCTAGGAACTTCGAGTTGACCCAGCCGTAGCAACGTCGACCTGATGTGACATCTGCTGCCTATCCCGGGGGGTGCGTGTGCGGTGCTGTCCCGGCGCGAAATATTTTCCTGCCTCCTGGATTCGGGCGATCGCCATCGCGGCGGGGGCAGGAATTTCCATCGGCTGTCTGGCCAACGATGCTACGGAGCCAAACGGGGGGGGTGCGGTCGGGCCGCGCCCGGTGGCTTCGGTGTCGGTCACGCCGGCGACCGCCAGCCTCCCAGTCGGGGCGACGCTGCAGCTCGCGGCCGTGCCGGAGGACTCGGCTGGCGGTGCGCTGACCGGGCGGCCCGTGACCTGGGCGAGCAGCGACATCGACGTCGCGTCCGTCAGCACGAGCGGTCGGGTGACGGCGGGGGCAGCGGGATCGGCGACTGTCACGGCGACGAGTGAAGGGAAGGCCGGCAGCGCAACGGTCACGGTGACGCTCGTCCCCGTCGCGGCCGTCGTTGTGAGTCCCGCGACGGCGGCCCTCCCGGTCGGCGGCACGGTGCAGCTGACCGTCTCCCTCAGTGACGCCAATGACAATACGCTGACGGGACGGCCGGTGGCATGGTCCACGAGTGCGCCGACGGTCGCCACGGTGTCGCGGAGCGGTCTCGTTACGGGCAAGGCCGCGGGATCGGCGACGATCACGGCGACGAGTGAAGGAAAGACGGGCAGTGCGGCGGTGACCGTGACGCTCGTCCCGGTCGCGTCCGTCGTCGTGAGTCCCGCGACGTTGACGCTCCCGGTCGGCAGCGCGGCGCAGCTGATCGTCACGCTCAAGGACGCCAGCGGCCGCACGCTGACGGGACGGCCGGTGGCGTGGACCTCGAGTGCGCCCACGGTCGCCACGGTGTCGCCGAGCGGTCTTGTCACGGCCAATGTCGTGGGCGCGGCGACGCTCACGGCCACGAGCGAAGGCCGGAGCGGCACGTCCGCGCTCACGGTGCTGGCGCCGTCGTCATCGGGGTCGGTGCCCGATCCGACGCTGCTGCCGGTGGCGAGCGGGCAGGCGCCGAATTTGGTCGCCTACCTCGCGCTCGACGTCCCCAGCCAGCCGGCCGGGTTCTCCTACAACGACCCGACGACGGGGGTCAGGGTGTGGAAGGTCACGAGCAGCTCGATCCCATCGGCGAACAGCGGCGCCGGGCACGACTACTCCGACGGCCCGAACGAAGTCAGCCTCGGCTGGGGCGCCGGCAACAACACCCACACCATCCTGATCCGGGGCGATGGGATGGCCTACTATTTCGTGGACTTCACGCGCGGCGCGGGCTTCAGCAACTACCGCCGCCTCCCGGTGCAGCCGAAGCAGGATCTGTGCGTGTCGTTCTCGAATCTCCCCAGCCAGCCGCGCGTCGCGTACATCCTGACGGGGAGCCAGGTGGTGCGGTTCAACACCGCCACGATGCAAGTCGAGAACGCCGGCAACTTCCCCATCGACCTGAGCGCGGTCGGCGCGTTCGGCTGGTTGCAGCACGACAAGACCGACGGGTGGTTTGCGGGGTTGACGGCCGACCAGACCGTGGCGTTTGCGTGGAATAGCCAGACCAACGAGCTGCGCACTCACGGGGAGAGCTGGCTGAACGAAGGGCGCCTGGAGCGCGACGGGCGCTACATCGCCCTGACGAACGGCAACAGCACCTTCCGGCTCTGGGACCTGGCCACCAATACGTTCGGCCCCACCCAGAGCGACCGCATCAACTTCTGGCTCGGGCACAACGCGAATCTCCGGAGCCAGTGGGTGACGACCGATGTGAATGCCGACGCCCCGTTCGATCTCGACCGCTACGACCCCAGTGGCGGCCAAATCGTGAAGACCCAGTTTCTCAGCAACAGTGCGGGGGCGGGCGTGCACCACTCCGGCAACTGGGTGCAATCAGACGCCGAGTTGGGCGGCGACCTCAATCGGCAGTGGTCGTTCATGAGCGGCATCGATGCGATGTGGCCGGGGGTGGCCTGGATGCAGGCCATCGGCGTGGTGCGCAGCGACGGCAGCGACGCGCGGCTGCTCCTTCATCACTACTCTATTAACCCCGTTTATTTCGCCGACCCGTTCGCGCAGGCGAGTCCCGACGGCAGGGTGGTCATCTTCAATTCGGATATGAACGGCTCGGGACGCTACGACTTGTTCGTCGTCGAGATGCCCCTCCGCTGACAGGGTCGTAGGCTCCTGGCCCGACTCTTGCTCCAGATTGGCAGGTTGATGCCCACCGCCCCGGTTGGTGTAGCCGCTCCGGTAGGGTGGGTTGGCTCTCAGGTGGGAGTCTCGCGATGCTCCATCCCGCTGCCACATCGTCTCGTATCTGCGCCGTCGCTGGAGTGGCCCACGTAGCGGGAGCGTGGGTGTCGACCCTGGGGTAGTGTGCCCTGTGATTCGACTCGCGTTTTGTATCGACAACTTCCAGATCGGCGGCACAGAGCTCAACGCAGTCCGGTGGGCCGAGCATCTCAGTCACGAGCGGTTTCACCTTACCGTCGTCCACTTTCAGGCGGATGGCCCGTTGCGGGCCCGCTTCGAGCGGGCTGCGACCCAACTGGTGCGCGTGCCGTTGCGGAACATGTACGGGCCGGGCGCGATCCGTCAGGGGATCCGGCTCGCCAGATTCCTGGCCCGGGCGCGCCTCGACGTCTTCCACGCCCACGACCTCTACAGCAATATCTTCGGAGTACCGTGGGCGCGTCTCGCTGGCGTTCCTCTCGTGGTGGCGAGCCGCCGCTGGTGGAACCCGAGTCCGAGCACCGGCCGGGCGCATGCGATCGCGAATCGCTGGGCCTGCCGCGCCGCCCACCGCGTGCTCGCAAACAGCCCCAGCGTTGCGGCGCTGCTGACGGCAAGGGAGGGAATCCCTCGCCGTAAGGTCGTGTGTATGCCCAACAGCCTCGCGGAGGATGCGTTCGTCCCGGTGCCGTCCGCGGAGCGAGCCGCCTGGCGCGCCCGCTTGGGCATCCCCACCGACGCGCTGGTGATCGGCATCGTCGCTCGCCTGGATCGCGACAAGGATCATCCGACTCTCCTCAAGGCGTTCGCGCGCCTCGCGGCGACGGTTCCTCGAGCCTACCTGGTGTGCGTTGGTGACGGACCGCAACGCGCCGAGCTGACCGGCCTGGCACGGGCGTTGCAACTGGACGGACGCGTTCAGTTCCCGGGCACTCTCACGCCGACGTTCAACCTCCACCACCTGTTCGACGTCTCGGTGCTGTGCTCGGTCACCGAGGCCTTTCCCAACTCCGTCCTCGAGGGGATGGCGGCCGCACGGCCCGTCATCGCGACCCGGGTCGGGGGCGTTCCCGATGCGGTGCGTGACGGCGAAACCGGCGTCCTCATTCCGGCCGGCGATGCCGAAGCCCTCGCAGCGGCCCTGTGTGCGATTGTCGGATCGCCCGAGCGCGCCCGGAGCCTCGGCGCCGCGGCCCAGGCGCACGCCCGCGCCGAGTACCACGAGACCCGTGTCATCGAGCGCCTGAGCGCCTGGTATGAATCGCTCGTGCGCGGCACCGGGGCGGAGCGGTAGCGCGATGTGCGGCATCGCCGGCTTCGCGGGATGGCAGCTCGGGAACGAGGAGGCCCGCCGCACCGTGCGCACGATGTGCGACGCGATCGTCCACCGCGGCCCGGACGACTGCGGCTACTTCGTCGCCCCCGAGGTGGCGCTCGGCATGCGCCGGCTGTCGATCATCGACGTCGCCGGCGGGCAGCAGCCGATCGCCAACGAGGATGGCTCCATTCAAGTCGTCTTCAATGGGGAGATCTACAATCACCATGACTTGCGGCGCGACTTGATCGCCCGCGGGCATCGCTTTCGGACGCGGAGTGATACCGAGACCATCGTCCATCTCTACGAGGAGATGGGCGCGGACTGCGTCACCAGATTGCGCGGGATGTTCGCGATCGCTCTGTGGGACGCCCGTACCAACCGACTGGTCCTCGCCCGGGACCGCCTCGGCATCAAACCCTTGAGCTATTGGCTGACGGGCGACGGGATCGCGTTCTGCTCGGAGCTCCGCTCGCTCGTCGCGCTGTCGCGCTTCCCGCGCCGGCTGGACGAGCGCGGCATCGCGGCATTCCTCAGCCTGGGATACGTGCCCGATCCACTGGCGGCGTTTGCCGGGGTCGCGAAGCTCTCCCCCGGACACCTGCTCATCTGGTCTGCGGCCCGCGGGGCCGAAACACGGCGCTATTGGACGCCAGTCGTGCCCGAGACCGGCGTGGTCGATGAAGCCGTGACGGTGGAGCGCCTGCGCGAGCTGCTCGCCGACGCCGTGGGGAGCCACCTCGAGTCCGAGGTGCCGCTCGGCGCATTTCTCTCCGGAGGCCTCGACTCCTCCACGGTGGTCGCCCTGATGGCCCGGGGCGCCTCGATCCAGCCGCGCACGTTTTCCATCGGCTTCGACGACGTGAGGTTCAATGAGGCACCGCATGCCCGCCGCGTCGCCGAGGCGATCGGCACGCGCCACACCGATCGCGTCGTCCGACCCGACGCGGACCGGTGGATCGAGGGCATCGTGGGCATTTTCGACGAGCCGTTCGCGGATTCCTCGGCGCTCCCCACGTACGTCGTATCGTGGCTCGCGCGCCGGCACGTGACGGTCAGTCTGTCCGGCGACGGTGGCGACGAGCTGTTCGGCGGTTACACCCGGTACCTCGACATGCTGCGGCGTCCCGACCTGCCCGCGTGGGGGCGTCCGCTGTTCCGCATCGTGGGCCGTGCCCTCCCACACCTCGCGCCGGGCCGGGGTCGCCTGCTCGATCGCGCGCGACCCCGCGAGCTCGCGTATGCCGGCACCGTGGCCCTCCCGCTGGCCGCCGTCGATGGCGGGATGGCCGCCGCCCGCCTCGTGCCTCGGGACGGGGAGTTCGGGCACCTCCTCACGGAGGCGTTCGTCGCCGCCGGCACCCGCGACTTCGTGTCCCAAATGATGCTGGTGGACGTCGCCACGTACCTCCCGGGCGACATCCTGACCAAGGTGGACCGGGCGAGCATGGCGGTGTCCCTGGAGGCGCGTGTCCCGCTGCTCGACCATGCCCTCGTCGAGTTCGCGCTCGGCCTGCCTGCGGCCTTGAAGATCCGCGACGGGGCGGGGAAACACGTCTTCCGCCGCGCGATCCGCGGGCTGGTGCCGTCCGAGGTTCTGGAGCACCCGAAGCTGGGGTTTGCGGTGCCGCTCGGTCCGTGGTTCCGCGGGCCGCTGCGCCACCGGATCGACCAGCTCGCGACGGCCGACGGCGGGCTGTACGATTTCCTGGACCGGACGGCTGTGCGTCGCCTGGCGCGCGAGCATCTGTTGCGACGCCGCGACCACAGCGCCGCGCTGTGGCGCGCGCTCGTCCTCCAGCTCTGGCTGGCTCACTTGGACGCGGGTCGCCTCGCGCAACCCGTCCCGAAGTCTTTGATCGAGTTCTGAGGTCACGGCGCATGAACGGCATTCTCGCAGGCCAGGTGGTACGGGCAGGGCGACCGGGGCAGCCCGCCTGGACACCGGTCTTCATCGCGTTCCTTGCGTACGCGTTCGTCATCTTGACCTACCGCGTTCCCATCGGCACCGCCGTGATGGCCGCCGCCCTCATGGGCCTGATCCTGCAACGGCACGCCGTTCGCGTCCCCACATTTCTCTGGCTGTACGCGGCCTGGCTCGGCTGGTCCGGCGTCGGGCTTGTGACGAGCGACTATTCGGAGGCGGTACAGCTCACACTCATCGAGCAGATCAAAGTTCTGCTGGTGGCGCTCGTGGCGGCGAACGCGCTGCGTACCGGGACCCAAATCCGCCATTTCATGATCTTCATGCTCGTCAGCTACGTCTTGTTTCCCGTCCGCTCCACGTTGGTGAACTACTTCATCACCGGGAATACGCTGTTCGGACGGGCCATTGGTCCGTTCATCTACTCGAATCCAAACGATCTGGCAGCGCTCACGATCTTGATGCTGGGGCCGACGCTCGCGCTCTGGGCAAGTGCGCCGCGCGGCAGCCTTGTCCGTTGGGCGGGCGTGGCGGGGGCTGCACCGCTCATCCTGGTCATCGTGCTCACGCAGTCCCGTGGTGGGTTCCTCGCGCTGGCAACGATCGCCTTCCCCTCCGCCGTCACGCTCGCGCGACGGCGACCGCGCGCGGCCATCGGGTTCGCCGCGCTCCTGGCGCTGGGGTTGTACCTCGCACCGGCCGGCTTTTGGAAGCGCATGCAAGGCCTGGAGAAGGGCACGAGCGTCGCGACAATCAGTCAAATGGACCCCGAAGGGTCCGCGGGACAACGGTTCGCGGTGCTGCAGACCGCCCTCCGCATCGTGCGCGATCATCCGATCCTTGGCGTCGGACTGGGAGCGTATGGCCTGGCGAACGCCCGGTACAATCCCGCCCTGGGGGATTTGGATACACACAATACCTATCTGAACGTCTTGGCGGAGAACGGCGTGCCGGGCCTCATACTCTTCTTCGCGCTGGTGATCAGCGTGCTGCGCACGGTGCATGATACCCGCCGCCGCGTCCGGCGCGCCTTGCCCGCTCAGGCCGAGATGCTGCGATGGCTGGAAATTGGATTGATCGGGTTTCTCATCGCCGCGGTGTTTGGCTCTCAGTCCAAACTCGCGCTCTTCTACGTTTACCTCGCGCTGCTCTGGTGCACATCGCGAGCCGTGCGCGCGCAGATCCCGCCCGCGAGCCCCGCCGCCGTCCCGCTACCCTTCCCGCTCGATCGCACGATGACCGCGGTCGATCGACGTCCCGGCCCGGGCGACCCGCGCTCACGGCCGGCGTAGCGACGCAACGGCTCGGCGCTGCGAGCCGCCGAGAAGACCGCTCGCTGCCCCGCACCAACCCAGCAGAGGCAGCCCCGCACACCCCGACACAATGGGCACCCCCGCGAGGATCACTCCCGTACCCACACTGGCGACTACAAGCGCCCCGCGTGAGCTCACGGACGTCAGATATCCGAGCGGCCAGAGTAAGACGGCCATCCAACCCGCGGTCAACAATCTGGTCCAGGACCCTGTCGCTCTTTCCGTGGGAGTGAACAGGCGCCACGCGTCTCCGGGACCGAGACGTGCTTCTCGGATGACGGTGCCAACGTTCGTCACGATGACGATCCGGTAGGAAAAGGACCGCACGAAGAGGCGTATCCCGACGGGCTCGCCGGCCATCACCGGCATGGCATGGCGGAGCCACACCGAGTGACCGCGCAGGCGAGCGCGGTCACTCGCGGAAGCGAGATGCAGGTGGAGATCGCGGTCTCGTTGCTCGAGCCACATCCACCCTGGTCCGCTCGGCAACCACGCGACCACGATTTGGGCCAAGCCGGTGTCGGGTCGGCCCGACAAGAGGTCGACGGCGATCTCCACCGCCTGCTGGTCGGGGACATCGAGCCACTGGTGCATCGTGGCTGGCACTCCGTCGACCCGCACCGCGTTCAGGGAGCCCGTGAAGGGGACATACTGCGTCGTGTCGGTGCTTCCTTCGGTCCATTGCAGCGTCCGCGGCAGCGGCACGGCCTGCATTGCCATCCCCACGCCGAGGCACGCGACCAGGAGCACGCTATAACCGATCGCGACGCGCCGGGCGCGCCGGGGCGCTTCGACCACCCTGCGCCGCAGGCCAGGCAGGGCGATCCCCACCGCTCCCCCTAGTGCGTTCGTGAGAATGTCTGACATGCTCGCCACACGCCCGGGGATGAACCCGTGTTGCAACCACTCGACCCCGATCGTGGTCGTCAGAGCGACGGCGAGGGCCAAGTACGCCCGCAGCCCGGCGCGAGACAGCGCCCATCCTAGGGGCACGAACAGCACGACGTTCGCCACCGCGTCGGCAAGGGCGTAGTCGCCGCACCCCAGGCAAAAAAAGGGGATCTCGTCGCCGCGCATGCCGTGCGTCGGCATCGGGACCAGCGTGGCGGCGGCCACCAAGCCCAGGGCGAGGGCAACCGGAGCCCAAGTCACGATGCCCGTCCGGGCTGAGGACGAAGGTTCCACGTGTTTGGGCTCGATGTATGCAAGAGCGGGACCCGGGCTCCGCGACGAATTGTAGCGCCGCGACTGGACGTATTCCTGCTGTGGCGTCCGCGCAACATCCAGGGGCTCAGCGCCACGGATGGGGCTGGTCGTCGACGAGCCGGTCGACGAGAGAGCGAGTTGGAAGTGGGCACGCGACTTGCGCTTCCCGCCGCGCGACTCCCCTGATTCAGGATGGCTCACACAGTGCACCAAGAGAGCGAGGCCTACGAGACGCTAAGCGGCGCCACCGCCGAAGCGGCCCCGCCACCGCTCGTTGCCGGGCCTGCTCCCCGCCCCCTCCGCCTGAGCGCGGTCTTCGCGCGGATCGGCGTGAGCCCGGCCATGGTCAAGGGCGCCGTATGGTCGATGGGCGGTTACGGCGCCGGCGCCGTCGCGTCGTTCGTCGTGCAGGTCATTCTGGCGCGGGCCCTCGAAGCCACACGCTACGGCGTGTACAGCTATCTGCTGGCCTGGGTCAACGTTGCGGTCCTGGCCGGGAAACTCGAGTTCGACACCGTCGCGATCCGGTTCATTGCGACGTACGACGGGCAGCGACAGGACGGGTTACTCCGCGGATTCTGGCAGTACGGATGGCGCGTGGTCAGCCGCACCACGACCGGCATCGCGCTCCTGGCCGGCGGAGCGGCGTGGCTGTTACGGCGACAGCTCCACCCGGGAATCGAAGGCGGAATTTGGGCGGCTTGCGTGTTGGTGCCGCTCACCGCGCTGCTGGCGTTCAGCGGCTGTACGCTCCAGGGCTTCCGACGCGTGCCGCAGTCGCAACTGCCGCAGCTCTTGCTACGGCCCGTCTTGTTCGGCGGTGGGGTTGTGCTCGTCGGGTCCGGTCTCGGGATCCCGCTCGGCGCGGGCGGCGCCGTGGCCCTGAACGCCCTGGCGACGGCCGTGGCCTTGGGGGTCAGCCTCTTCTTTCTCCGTCGCGCCGCTCCAGCGAGTGCCCTCGCGGCCACACCGGCGTTCGATACCGCGACCTGGATGCGTACGGTGCGCGGCTACATCATCATTTCGGCCGCGCAGCTCGTCCTGTCGCAGCAGTCAGACATCCTGGTCGTAGGCACCGTCCTCAGCGCGCGCGACGCCGGTCTCTACAGCGTCGCCAGTCAACTCACCGGTCTGGTGGGGTTGGGTGCTGCGGCGGTCATCTTCGTCGCGCTCCCGGCCGTGGCGGACCTCCACGCACGGGCGAGGCGAGCCGAGTTCCAGCATCTCGTGGTCCGCACCGTGCAGGCCTGTGCCGCCGTGAGCGTTCCGGTTGTCGTGCTGCTGTTCGTCGCCGGTCGCATGATCCTCCGGGTCTACGGGCCTGCCTTCGTCGATGCGTACCCGATTCTGTTGCTGTTGAGCGTCGGCGGACTGATGGGCTGGACGATCGGACTGCCGGGGAGCCTGTTGCCCGCAACGGGGCATGAGTGGCAGGCGAGTCGGGTGATCGTGGCCACTGCTCTCCTGAATCTCGCGCTTACGTTCGTGCTCACACCCACCTTCGGCATCGTAGGCGCGGCGACGGCCACGGTGGTGGCCCAGCTCGTGCGGGTGGGAGTGTTGCGCTGGTATGCGTGGCGGTACCTGGGGGTGACCACGCTACTGTGGCTCCCCGCTGAACGGCGCGTGAGGGAGGGCGCATGACGAGCGTTCAGATAAGCCCGCCGCTTCAGCAGACATGCCGGGGCGAAGTGCTCCGCGATCGCGTGGCCGAATGGGAGTCGTGCGAACGGGCGCTGGCGACCGTAGGCGTTCGGTTACCGCTGCCCCATCGGGCCATTTGGAGACTGGCGCGCCGTGGCAGTGAGCCGCTGTTCCTGGCCCTTCGCACGTCGGACGGTCGCTGTGCCGGGGGCTTCGGCATTCACGCCGCACCGAGCCGCGCGTTTCCGGGCTTTCGCGTGCTGCGCATCGAGCGCTTTGGGGAGGCCGTCCCGCGCACCCTGTGGGCCACCGCCGTCGACGCGCTCACCCAGGTAGCGCGTCAAGAGCCTCGCGTGCTGCGCTTGACCGTGGAGGTGTTCTCCCGCGCTGCGCAAACGCGGGCCGGCATCGCGGAACTCCTGCAGCAGGCGGGCTTCGTGCGCGCAGCCACGACCCGGAATTGGGGCACGACGTTCGCGCTCGATCTGCAGCCCAGCGAGGATGAGCTGTTCGGGTCCTTCAGCCCAACGGTGCGGCGCGCGATTCGCTCGGTGGCAAAACTCCCCGTGCAGGTTCGCTCGATCGACGACCGCCGATCGGCGAGCCGGCTGGACGCGCTGTCGAGCGAGGCCTTCGCACGCACCGGTGCGCGCTACCAGGAGGTGTGGGATTGGGAGGGCGTGATCGAGCTGTCACGCCGCGCGCCGGACGCCTCTCGGCTGGTGGGGCTGTTTCGCACCGACCGGGAAGGGCCGGAGGCCCTGCTCGGCTTCGTCTGGGGATGGTGGAACGGCGAGAGCGTGAGCTACTTCGCCGGCGCGTCCTCCCGCCCCAGCGACTTGCAAGGCGTGGGGATCGTGCATCCACTGTTTTGGGATCTGATCGTGTGGGCGAAGGGGACCGGTGCGACGTGGTTCGATCTCGGCGGCGCGACGGCCGGCACGGCGGGCTCCGGTGACCCCCTCGGTGGGATCTCGGAATTCAAACGGCGGTTCAGCACGCAGACGGTGGACGTGGCGGAGGATTGGGTGCTCGAACCTCACGCCGTGCCGGCGCGTGTGGCGGCGCTGGTGAGCACCGGCGCTGCGTGGCTGCGACGGGTGACACGCCGCTAGCATGTCCGCGACCCTGAGCCTGTCCCGCCGCTTCCTGCTCCGGGTGATGGGCGCGGAGATTCTTGCGCCGGCGCTCCGCACGTTGGGGCGCGGCCTCCTGTCGATCTTTACGCTCCATCGCTTCACGGACCCGGACCTGGGTGTCGTGGGGCACGACCCCGCTCTCCTACGCTATCACCTCGCGTACCTCCGGCGCCATCACTACCGGCTCTTCAGCCTGACCGACGTGGTCAGACAGATTGAGAACGGCGGCACCGGGGGCTGGGGAGGGGGCGCGCCCGCCGTCGCCTTCACGGTGGACGACGGGTATGCCGGCTTCGCCCGCATCGCCGCGCCCATCTTCGCCGAGTACGACTGTCCGGTGACGTTGTTCGTCACGACGGGCTTTCTCGACGGGCAGCTCTGGTTGTGGTGGGATCGCGTCACCTACCTCTTCAAGCACACCCAGCGTTCCTCGCTCGTGTTCCGCTTGGGAGGAGAGGAACGCGCGTATCGCTGGTCGACGTCGGGGGAGCGGGACGAGGCGCAGCACGACGTGCTCCGGCGCCTCGAGTGGATCGACGCGCCCCTGCGGGAGGCGACGATCGCCGGGCTTTCCCGACAGTTCGACGTGGAGGTACCCGCGAGCCCTCCGCCCGCGTGCGCCCCCATCAGCTGGGACGAAGTCCGCCGCACGGCGAAACTCGGCGTGACGTTCGGTCCTCATACGGTGACACACCCGATTCTCAGTCTGGCGAGCGAGGACGTCTGCCGCTGGGAGATCGAGGAATCGTGCCGTCGGTTGCGCCAAGAGACAGATGCCTGGGTCCCCGTCTTCTGCTATCCGAACGGCGAGCCCCGGTCGTTCGGGCAACGGGAGGTCGAGGCGACGCAACGCATGGGCTGCCGGGCCGCCTTGACCACCGTGCGCGACTACGCTGCCGCGCGTCACGCTCGGCCCCAGGGAGCGCTGGAGCGGTTCGCGCTTCCCCGCTTCCCCTACCCGGACGACACGCCCCACTTCGTGAACGTGGTCGCAGGCCTGGCCCGTCTCAAACAGAGGCTGCACCGGCTGCACGGTGGCGTTCTCCGACCAGGGCTAACCTCAGCGTAAAGGGCAAGCTCATGTCCCAATCGACGGCGTCCCAGGACCGCTTGACCGAAACGGCATACTGGGATTCGCTGTACGACCCCGCCGCGGCCAGCGCCGCCCGGAGACCGCCCAGCCGCACGAAGGCACTCCTGCGCAGGTTGGTCGGACCGAAGGTGCGCGAGCTGGTGCAAGACTATCGGGAGTATCTGGTTTGGAACACCGTCTACCCTCAGCATCTGTCCGGACGGAAGGGGGCCAGGGTCCTGGAGGTTGGTAGCGCCCCCGGCACGCATCTGGTTCAGCTGCACCAGACCTATGGCCTGGAGTGCTACGGCGTGGAATACACACCGCGAGGAGCGGAGCTGAACAAGAGGGTGTTTCAGCAGCATGGCCTCGATCCGGCGAAGGTCATCCAAGCGGACTTCTTCTCTCCCGAGTTCCAAGCGCGGTATCGCGCCTATTTCGATGTTGTGTTCTCGCGAGGCTTCATCGAGCACTTTCGCGATGTCGACGGAGTCGTGTCTGCACACCTGAACGTCCTGGCCCCTGGAGGGTTGCTCTTTGTGAGCATTCCGAACCTCCGAGGCATCAACTACGGGCTGGCGTTGCTCTTCTGCAAGGAACGGCTGCCCCTTCACAATCTGACGATCATGAAGCGAGAACGGTTCTCCAAGCTCTTCGACGTGAAGGGGTTGACTCCGCTGCATTGCGGCTACTTCGGGGGAGTCAACCTCCACATCGTCGACACGACCACGACCAGGCTCAAGCGTCTCGGACTTGCCGTGTGCGCGAAGGCGCAGCTCCCGGTGAATCTGGCCTATCGCATCTTGCGCAAGCGCGGTGGGGCGGAGCACCCCTGGTTCAGCTCCCACTTGGTCTTCCTCGGCCGTAAGGAGCGCTGACACTCGGTATGTGCGGGATTGCTGGCGTAGTCGGGTTCGAGAACCCGACCTTGGCGCTGGAGCGGGTGCAGCACATGACTCACGCGCTGGCCCGGCGAGGGCCGGATAGCGAGGGTATCGAGTGTTGGCCGGGGGTCGTGCTCGGTCACCGGCGGCTCGCCATCTTCGACCTCAGCGACGCGGGGCGGCAACCGATGATGTCGCCCGACCGATCCCTGGGGCTCGTCTTCAATGGCGCGATCTACAACTTCCGCGCTCTGAGAACGGAGCTGGCCGCCGACGGCGCGCAGTTCCGTAGTCGCACCGACACCGAAGTGCTGTTGCATGGATACCGTCGGTGGGGAATCAAAGGGTTGGTCGCCCGTCTGCGAGGGATGTTCGCGTTTGGGCTGTGGGACAACACGAATCGCACGCTCTACCTCGTTCGCGATCGCTTGGGGATCAAACCCCTGGTATATGCCGCGCGAAACGGCAGCGTCGCCTTCGCCTCGACCGTCCGTGCGCTGCGTGCGGGAGGCTGGTCCGGTGATCTCGACGAGGCGGCGCTGGCGGAGTATCTCGAGTTCGGCTTCGTGACCGATCGTCGCGCCATCTACCAAGGCCTCGTCAAGGTACCGGCAGCATCCATCGTGCGGTGGCAGGACGGGGTCTTGCAAACGGAGGAATACTGGACGCCGCCCACGTCGCGTGCCGGGCGCACTCCGACGTTCGAGGAAGCGGTCGCGGAGACCGAGCGCCTCTTTCTCGCGGCGGTCCAGCGACGTCTCGACGCCGATGTCCCCGTCGGCGCCCTGTTGAGCGGCGGCCTCGACTCGGGCCTGGTGTGCTGGGCCGTAACCAAGCTCGGGGCGGACCTCACCGCCTTCACGGTAGGCACGCCCGGTGACCCGGAAGACGAGACGACGGATGCGTGCGCGACCGCTGCGGAGTTGGGCATCCGGCATCGCCTCGTCGGACTGCCCGCGGCCGACCGGCCCGGGGTCGAGGAACTGGCATCCGCGTACGCAGAGCCGTTTGCGTGCGGCTCCGCACTGGGGATGCTGCGGGTATGCAAGGAAGTGGCGACCTCCGCCAAGGTGCTCCTCACCGGAGACGGCGGGGACGACCTGTTTCTCGGGTACCCCCGCCATCGTCATCTCTGGCTGGCCCAGATCCTCGCGCGGATGACGCCGCACGTGGCGAGCGGCTGGTGGCGGTCGGCGCGTCGAGGCTTCGAACCCGGGCCGTTCCGCCGGGCGGTCCATTTCCTGGACTACGCCGCCGGCGGGCTCGGCGCGTTCATCGACGCCCACGACGGTCTGCCCACCTATCACCGGCAGGGACTGCTGGGAGAGCGGCTGGCCGGGGTGACCGTCGAGCAACGGCGCATGCCATGGTCGGGCGACTCCGCTCGCCGAGTGCTCGCGGATTACTTGGAATACGATCGCCGGACCCAGTTTGTCGCGGAATATCTCACGAAGGTGGATGGCGCCGCGATGCACTACGGGCTCGAGGCGCGGTCCCCGTTTCTGGATCAAGACCTCTGGGAATTCGCCTGCACCCTTCCGCCCGCCATCCGCCTGCGCCGCGGCGGCCTCAAGGCTGTCCTCCGGGAACTCGCCCGCCGGAGGATCGGCGACCGAATCGCACGGGGCCGCAAGCGGGGCTTCTCGATTCCAGTCGAGCGGTGGCTCGCCGGACGCTGGCTCCCCCACATGGAAGCCACGTTGCGCTCCTCGCGGCTGGTTGGCGACGGGTGGATCCGATCGGAGGGCCTCCGCGCGGAGATCACGGCCTCAGCCCGGCGCGGCTGGGCGCGCCACCAGCTGTGGTACCTATACGTGCTGGAGTCCTGGATGCGCGCTGAACAAACTCACCAGCCGGCCTCTCGGGCCTCTCGCATCTACCAGCCGATCCATTGATCCGCGTCGTGGCGCGAGCCACGTCACCCGGCGACTCGCGCATGAGCGACCGCCGGGGCTTGCGGCATCCGCACATCTTCCTCGCCGTCCACGAACCTCCTGAGCCACAGCTCGAAGTTGACGAGCGCCCACAGCCGCTCCATGTGCTCGACGCGCCCCGACACGTGCTCTCCAACGAGGCGGCGTACCACGTCGGGATTGAAAATGCCCCGGCGCCTCGCGCGCTCGCCCAGCACCAGCTCGGTGACCATCCCACGCCACCGGCCGCGGAACCACGACCCGACCGGGACGGGGAACCCTACTTTGGGGCGGGTGAGGATGCTCGGCGGCAGCACGCCTTTCATGCTCTCCCGCAGGATCCGCTTGGTGGTGGCTCGCTGAAGTTTCAAGCGGGCCGGCAGCCCCGCCGTGAATTCGACCAGCCGGTGGTCGAGGAACGGCACGCGGCTTTCGATCGAGGCGGCCATGCTCATCTTGTCCTGCTTCATCAGCAGCTCGTGCAGGTATGTCTTGATGTCGACATAGAGTAACCGGTCGAGTAGCGTGCCCGCGTCGGTACGCTCCAGGTGCTCCCGCATGACCCGGTACGGGTCGGCACCTGCCACTTGCTCCTTCGTCGCGGGGGTGAGCAGCTGCGCCTGCAGGGCGCGCGGGAACACGGCGAAATTGTCGCAGTAGATGCTCGGCAGATCGGGCGGGATGCACAAAAACGTGCGCTCCAGCTTCCGCCGGGCCAATGACCCCACACCCAGGTGCTCCACCGCCCCGCGCACGGCGCGCCGGACGCTGGCCGGCACCACGCGGTGGTAGCGGTCACCCAAGTGGACGTTGTACAGCGTCTTGGCATAGCGCTCGTAGCCGGCGAGCAGCTCGTCGCTGCCTTCTCCCGTCAACACCACCTTCACGTGGTCGGTCGCCAGGCGCGCGACGAAATACAGCGGCACGCTCCCCGCGTGACTCAAGGGCCTGTCCTCGTGCCATACCAGCGTGGGGAGCGCATCACGGAACTCGTCGGGGCTCACTACCACTTCGTGATGGTCGGTGCCATAGGCAGCGGCGACGGTTCGGGCATGCTGGAGCTCATTCGCCTCCTGCTCCGCGAACCCAACGGAGAAGGTCTTGATCGGCTCATCGACGAGCCGGCTCATGACCGCCGCAATGGACGCCGAGTCGATGCCACCCGAGAGGAACACTCCCAGTGGCACGTCCGACATCAGGCGCATGCGTACCGATTCGGTAAAGCGCTCGGCGAATTCCGCGATGAGCTCCTCATCCGTCTGGTTCGCGCCGCGGGCGGGGGCGAAGCTCAAGTCCCAGTACTCTCGAATCTCCAATGCTCCGTCTCGCCACCGCAGCGTATGGCCCGGCGGCAGCCGCTGGACGCCGGCGAACAGCGTTGCGGCTCCGGAGGCGGCGCGGTTGGCGAGATAGTCCGGCAGGGCCGTGTAATTCAGCTGCGGTCGGATCGCCTGGGCCGCGAACAACGCCTTGATCTCCGACGCGAAGTAGAGCGATCCGTCATCCGCGTGCACGTAGTACAGCGGCTTCTCCCCCACACGATCCCGGGCGAGGAAGAGTTCTTCGCGGCGACTGTCCCAGATGGCGAAGGCAAACATCCCCCGGAGCTGGTCGACGGCCCGAGGGCCCTCTTCCTGGTACAACCGGAGGATGGTCTCGGTATCGCAACGAGTGCGGTAGTGATGGCCGCGTCGCTCCAGGGAGGCGCGCAGCTCGGCATGGTTGTAGATCTCGCCGTTATACACGATGTGGAGCGATCCACTGTCGTCGTGCATCGGCTGGTGCCCGCCCGCCACGTCGATGATCGAGAGACGGCGATGTGCCAGCCCGACGCGTCCCTGGTTGAAGATGCCGCAATCGTCCGGGCCCCGATGCGTCATGGTATCCCGCATCCGGACGAGGTCCAGGGCATCCACCGTGCATCGTGAACGTGCCGAAAACGCGATCCCGCAAATGCCGCACATACGCTTCAGCTCACCTCTACGGGGGCGGGCGTCCCGCTCGACGCGTCGCCCCTGCCCACCGACGCGGCACGACGCGCTCCCACGACCGTGAGGGGGGAACTCGAGTCACCACAGACGACGATCCGATCGGCGCCCAGGAGGTCCACCTCGCACCCGCCGACCGCATCCACCTCGACGTGGAGGTCCCGTCCCTGCCGGCGGGCAGCGAGGTAGCGCACGGGGCCCTCGGCCTGCACGAGCGGCCGGCCACGCCACCGCAGACCGCGACCATGCAGCATGACGAACTCGGATGGCCCTTCGCCCCGTCGCCCGGTGCGTACCCAGGCCCACTGTGCGTCGGAGGACAGTTCCCCGCCCTCAGCCTCGCCGCCTCCCCCGACCAACAGGATGTCCTCGGCACCAGAACCGCCGATCACGAACGCGCGTCCATTCGCCGCGGGCTGCTCATGGATCTCCACCGCCGCCTGGTTGCCGCTTCGCGGCACGAAGAACGACACCACGTCTCGCGGTCCCGGAGCGCGCGCCGTGAACACGCACGAGGGCGCGGGCCTCAATGCGCCGTACGAACTCGACACCCAACCCTGGTCCGTGCGCATCGCCCCCTGGTGACCGAACATCCCGATCTCCAGTGTCTCGCGCCGCGAATCCGCAGACCAGCTTCCCACAGCCCGGCTCGGGGAGAGGATCTCGAGAGCGATGCCCGGCGCGAACTGCAGATGCACCTCCACGTCATGGTCGCCGTCCGTCGAGATGCGGTCTCTGACGATCCAGTAGTCGCCCCGTACGAACAACACGGCACGGGTGTGGAGGGCCGGAGGCGTCAGGCGAGCATACCCGTCGTGCACGCCCTCGAAATAATCGCAACGTGCACCGGGTCTCCAGGCAATCACGGAACTGGCACCGACGTGCCGCCAGCTGAAGGGTCCACCGGGGATCGACGAAGACTGCCCCGCGACCGTCACCGTGTTGTGGGCAGCCGATGACCGAAAGTGATCGCGCAGTCCGCCCGATGGCCGGTACGTGTACGTCCCAGGGTCCACCAGGACCGCTGTACCCCGCGAGACCAGCGTGAGCCCCAGCGCGTCCGCGTGCGCGTGTGCATAGCTGAGCCCGCCGTGCGGGCCGCAGTCGATGACCAGACTACTGGCGTCCCTTCCCCACCCGTCGCGCATCACGTAGTACCCACCGTCCGGGAACGCGCGGCTCGTGGTGCCGGGCGGGACACTCGCCAACGCGTCGAACGCCCGCAGGCCGGCGCAGCCCAGCAACCACACCGTTTCCTCGGCCGCTTCACGGGCTACGTAGCGATAGTCCGGCTGCTGGAAGAGCACCGCACCCGTCGCCAACGCGGCGCGAAAGTCACCGGGCGCGCGGTCGTCCAGAAACTGCAGCCTGCCGCCGTCATCATCACCCATGAGCGGCGTCCGGCCGTCCGGTTGCGTCAGGTACATCAGGTGAGTGAGGAGTGCCCGCAGCTTTCCGTGGACCGCGGCTTCGACCGGCAGACCATTCAGTTGGCCCAGGATGCTCACGTGGAGGTAAAAGTCCGCCGTGTAGCGATGGTAGTACGTGGACTGCTCAAAATAGGACCCGTCACGGCGCACGTGTTTGTCCAACTGCTCGACGAGTATCGACCATCCCAGACGGCGCCACCGCGCGGCATCGCCGAAATCGGGAAACACGGTACCCAGGTACAAGAGGCCCAAGGCCTCGCCCGTGAGGTGTGTATTGGGACCCGAGTGGGTGGACAAGAAGGTCTCGATGTGTCGACCGTGCAGGTAGAGAAACTTGAGCGCGCGCCAGAACACGGCCTCGGTCAGGCACGGCGAGGTCTTGAAGAAGTACAACCCCCAGATCCAGGAGATCGCCCGGAACGCCAGTTCGAGGCTGCTGGCCCAGTTGACCCCGCACTTGGGAGGATTCGCGTCCATCCAGCCCATCAGGTGCTCGACGAACGTCGCGGCATACCGTTCGTCGCCGGTGTACCAGTAGGCCTTCCCGAGAATCGCGAAGTATTGATGTCGATTGAGCTCCCAAATCAGCTTGTAGTCGATCGCACTCTCGGGCTTGGGGTGCTCGACCCGGCTCCAATGGACGCGGGCGACGCGCTCTCCGGACACCGGGTCCACGTGCCAGTCCACGGGGCGGCCAAAGTCCAGGCGGGAACGCCCGAGGAGGTCGAATTGCCCGCGCCGAATGCATTCGGCGGCTTCGAGGACCCGCCCCTCGAGCTCCGGCCAGCGGCGGCGGAGGACGGCGACGACGTCCGCCGGCTGGTCGAACGCGGCGAAGAAACGCGGCGTCGTTCGCGCACGGAACCGCTCCAGCAGCCCGGCGGCCGTGGGAGCCGTCGATCCGGGGCGTCCCCCCGCGAGGATGCGAGCGAACCTCGGATCGTCGGGAACTCGGAGCTGGCGAGAGACGCCGGCGCGCTCGGACCAGGCCACCAGCCGCTGTCTGCCGCGGACCCGCAGCTCCGCGAGGCTCCGCCCCCTGAGCTTCCGCCAGGTCGCGAGCATGCGCGAGGGGAGACTCATCGGAGGGAGCCGGGCCGCGGAGCGAGCTCCGCGGCGGGCCCGTCCGAGTACGCCACGAGACCCTCGTACATGCTCCGCCACTCCCGCACGACCGCTTCCGGCGCGTACTTGTGGCGACACTCTTGGAGAGCGCCCGCGGTCAACCGCTCGGCGAGTGCGGGGTCGACCAACAGGCGCAGGGCGGCGGCGGCCATGGCGTGGTCGTCCCCCCGCGGCACGATCAGTCCGGTTTCGCCATCTCGCACGATGTAGGGAATCCCCCCGGCGTCCGTCGTCACGACCGGCAGCCCCGACGCGAACGCCTCGAGTATGGAGCCGGGCATGTTGTCGATGTCCGGCCCATTGAGATACACGTCCGCGGCGTCATAGACACTCGGCATGCGATCGGGCGTTACCCGACCGACGAACTCCGTGTTACGCAGGCTCAGTTCGCGGGCCAGACGCACCAGGGCTCGGCGTTCTTTCCCGTCTCCGGCGACGATCAGCCGAGCGTCCGGGTGGCGCCGCTGAATCTGCGCGAAGGCACGCAGCACGCAGGCGACGTTGTAGTGGGCCTCGAAATTGCGGTTCGACAGAAACACCGGCCGCAGCGGTCGGCGCTCCCGGAAGCGGAACTGATCGCAGTCGACGACGTTGCCGATGACGCTGGCATGCAACCCGACGCGAGCGAACACGTCCACCAGGTATCGGGAAGGGACGACCAACGCATCAACGAGTCGGAGAATCGGTATGGCCGTTCGCCTCCAGCGCCGCACATGGTCTTCCGCTTCGCCGCTCCGGTAGTTCAGAATCACTTTCTTGCCGTACCACTTTCCGAGCAATACCGCAGGCGTCGGCGCGAGCAGAAAGGAGAAGTACGACGCGGAAAACACGTGGACGAGGTCGTATGCGGCCAGTGACGTGAGCAGCGTCCAGACATATCGCAGCGAGGTCACCACCGTCCGGACGTACCGAACGCGTTGCAGCAGTCCGAGCAGCCCCGGCAGTCTCGGATTGATCGCCACGAACCCCACCGCGACAGACCCTGACCCCCGCAGACCATGGTACAGCCGCGCCGCTTGAACCGCCTGGCCTCCGGGAGGATCGAGTGACGGAGCGACGAGACAGACCCGAACGAGGCGATCTCCGGCGACCGCGCGCCTCACGCCGGCTGCCGCCTCAATCGTTCGGACTCGAGCCTGCCGGGGATCGTGTTGGCACCGTCCGTCATCCACGTCCACGTGCGTCGCAGCCCTTCCTCCAGTGAGATCTTCGGCTCGTAGCCCAACAGTCGCTTGACACGTTCGAGACTCGCCAGCGAGTCGCGAACGTCACCGGGGCGTGGGGGCTGTCGCACGAACGCCAGCGGACGGCCCACAATACGGCCGATGATCTCGACGACGCCCACCAGCGCGGTCCTCGTCCCCGCCCCGACATTGACCACCCAGCCATTCACCGTGTCGCCGGCCGCCCCGGCCGCGAGGAGGTTTGCCTCAACCACGTTGTCGACGTAGGTGAAGTCCCGAGTCTGCTGGCCATCCCCGTACACCACCGCGGGGCGCTCGTCGAGCGCGGCTTGGAAGAATCGCGGGATGACCGCCGCGTACGCCGAGTGAGGACTCTGCCGCGGCCCGAACACGTTGAAATAGCGGAGTGCCACGCCTTCGATCAGCCCGGCCCGCGCGAACGCCAGCACATATTGCTCGCCGGCGAGCTTGGAGGCGGCGTACGGAGAGCGTGGCAGCGGCTCCGCCGTCTCAGTCTTCGGTAACACCGGCGTGTCGCCATACACCGAGCTCGAGCTCGAGTAGATGATCCGCGCGACCCGCGCCTCCACACACGCTTCCAGCAGGCGCACCGTCGCGCTCACGTTCGCCGCGTGAGATGCCCAGGGATCCTTGAGCGAACGCGGTACGCTGGGCAGCGCCGCGACATGGAATACGACGTCCATCCCGGCGACGGCGCGGCGGCAGACGGCAAGGTCGCACAGATCGCCGCGCAAGAACTCAATGGCGCCGTCCAAGCCGGCGAGATTGGCTTCATCCCCGGTGCTGAGATTGTCGACCACCCGCACCGTGTGTCCTTGAGCAACCAGACGCCCGGCGAGATGGGAGCCAATGAAGCCGGCTCCCCCGGTCACGAGGCACTTCGCGGCCCGCGATGCGAGCATGAGACTCCCTCCGTTGTGGCAAGCGACGTGGTCACAACAGCCCGTGCAGCCTGGGAGGATTGGGGACCGGGGTGACCGTTGCGGCGGGAGGAGGTTGCAAGGCCGGCGCCGCCGCTCCTTGCGCCAGGTGGTAATAAGCAAGTCGCTATGTGACAACGAGATACGCCACTAGCGACCGGTATGTCGCTGGCTCCGGTCGATCCAGTGTGGCGCCGCCGCTATAGCGACACACGCGCAGCCATGGCGTACGCGCCTGCCGGCGCCTGGCGGGTGGCCCAACACGCGTTGCAGCGCGGGCTTAGATCATGCTTCCAGGAACTCGATGAGCAGTTTCTCCCGCGTGTACACCCAGGCAATCCGGCGCCCGTCAAAGGCGACGGCAGGAAGCGGCGGCTTGACCACCAGCCCCCCGTTGGAGCGACTGAGGCTCAACTGTGCTTCCAGACTCGGTACTTCGTAACACAGGTGGTGGAGGCCGCCGCCCCGCTCCAGGAAACGAGAGACCGGTGAACCGGGACCGACGGGCTCCACGAGCTCGACACTGGGATCCTGCGGCCGCGCGCCGCGGAGAAACGCGACGTTGACCTGCTGCAAGGGATCGTGGGTGATCTCCCCGCTCCACGTCGTGCCGATGGACCGGGCGAAACCCGGCGCGGCATCTCGAATAGAAGCTGTGACGAACCCTACGTGGTCGAGGCGTTGCACTGCCGCGGGGCGCTAGGCGTGGAGCTTGCGCTCGAGCACCTGTCTGATGTCCGGGTATGAGAGCATGGCTTCGATCTCGCCGACCTCGAAGGAGACCGCGAACTCCTGTTCGAGGGCCAGCACCAGCTGAATGTGATTGAGCGAGTCCCAGGCCGCGACGCGATCTTGGCACGTCGAGTCGTCGACCGACTTGGGGTTGAGGTCGAGTACATCGGCCATAATCTGCTTGATCCGGCGCTCCACGCGTGCCTCTCCTGAGATTCGCGGCTCAAGCTTCGGGCGCGGGGTTGCCATCGGCGACGGTGACCCGCATCCAGGCCGGCCACGGTACCCCGCCGCCCGCGAGCGACAGGCGCCAGGCGGTCTCACCGGAGTCGCCATTCGCCACCTGGGTGAAGCCGTGGTGCGCAAACAAGTCCCGGACCGGCACGTTCTTGGCGGTGGGAACGATGCGGCCGCGCACCTCGCTCAAGCCGCGCCGGCCGGCCTGGGCGCACACGAACGCCAGCATGGCCGTCTCCACCGAACGACCGATGACCCGGCAGCTCAACAGCAGCGTGTCGATATCCAGTGCCGTGCGGTCCGGGCGCGCCATCAGCAACCCGACGATGCCGTTGTCGCCAAAGCGATCGCGCACGCCCACCGTTGCCAGTAACCATTCTCCAGTGCGCATTCGCTCGACGAGCTCGGCTTCGGTATAGCGCACGGTCGTCACATTGAACTGGTTGGTCTTCTGCGTCAGCTGGGCGGCACGCGCCAGCGACGCCTTCGTCACCGGCGCGATGGTCACCTCCATCCCCAGGCCCCGGTAGAACTCCTCCAGTGAGCCGCTCTCCGCCCGAAGGGCTTCCGCCTGATCGCGTTGCCGATAGAGCTCGCCGCGGCGCGAGTCTTCGGCCGACAGGGCGAGGGCGTCGAACAGCCCGTCCTCGAGCAGCGCGTCCACGAAAAGCTCGGGTTGCTGCGGCAGACAAATCACCTTCACCATGGGGAGCGCCTGCGAGACTTCCTCACATTCGACGGGATTGTCGTCGATGAAGACCATATGCTCAAGACCGATGTTGAGCTCCCGCGCAATCTGCGGCAGGGATTCGGTCTTCGGCTGCCAATGGATCTGCAGGCTGGAAAAGTGCTCGCGTTTGAGCACCATGTTCGTGTTCTGTGCGAACACCTCGTCCACGTCGGCGACGTTATTCTTGCTGGCGATCGCGAGGAGCACGCCGCGGCGGGTGAGGCTCAGCAGCTCCTGCTGGAATGCGCGATACGCGCTGCCGGGATATTCGCTGCCCAGTCGGATGCCGTACGGGCCGTCTTCGCCCAGGACCCCCCCCCACAGCGTGTTGTCGAGATCGACGACCACGCACTTCTTGGTCAAGCCTCGAACGGCGCGACAGTACCTCATGTACTCCGCCGCGAGGTGTCCCCACTGGTCGGCCGCGATCGGCGCACGAGCGTAGAGGCGCATCCGCTCGTCGTACCAGCGCGTCGCGCCGAAGCGCGCGACCAGACCGGCGTAGTCGACCACGTACATACCCTGCGCGTCCCGGCACACCGCCGCGAGCGCCTCATTCATGCGGTGCACCCACTGCGCTTGCCCCCGGGCGAGCTGCGCGTCGAGGATGCCCAGCTGGCGCCGGCGCGGCGGAGCGAAGTTGTGCATCAGGACCGTGGCAGCGCTCCGACGGCGCAGGGCCTGCACCAGAGCACGCGTTTCGTCGCAGATCTGCCCGATGCAGGCGTTCAGGCTCGCCTCGTCGTGGTCGAGGAACTGATCGTAGAGCATGGGAGCCCAGTCCTCCCCCTCCACCGCCAGGATCACGAACTCGGGCCCAAAGGCGTACAGCCGGCTGTCGGGATCCACGATCTCCTGGCGGAATTGGCCGAACCCTCCGCGGTGGATCTGGACGGCCAGCCCGCTCAGAAAACCGTGCACCACGAGCGCCGGCTCGACAAACTCGATGGAAAAGGAGGAGAGGAGCGCGACCTTTACCGGCGTGAGGGGCGGACTCCAGCTGGTGGCCTTCTCAATCTCCCGCCGGAGAAAGCTCAAGTCCTGAGCGCCGCCTCGGCGCAGCAGTTCTCGGGCCGCGCGAATGGCGTGGTGGGTGTCGCCCGCCGCGGCCGCGGCGCACACCGCGGCTCGCGCCTCCGAGCGGGCCTCGGAACTAGGCGTCATAGCAATAGATCCCCTGGTTCGCGAGTGCCTCACATGCGCTCAGCACGTGCCGCGCGCCGACCAATCGCAGCTTCAGCCCCCCCACGCTGGCCTCACGCCAGGCGCCCCGCTGCCGCAACACGGGAAGCAGCTTCGTGAGGTTGCGCCGCCGCACCAAGACCGGGTCGGACAACCGCGTGTGCGTGGTCCATGTCCGCCCGTCGGCGTCGACGCTCTCCAGCAGATATTCCTGCTGCGTGAACGGCGAGAACGGCATCCTCGGCTCGAGCAGCTCCTCAACCGTATGGAAAAAGGTCATGACCTTGACGTCACAGCCGAGAAACAGAATCTTGCCGTCACGATCGAGCAGACGAGCGTACGGGGATCCGACGCCGCAGGGCGTCTTGGCGTGCACGTGGCCCGCAACCAACGCAGCGGCGTCCGCTCCCCAGACGGCCACGGAGTGCGTGGGGTGCACGCTGCGAATGACCCCGGGCGTGCGGCGGAACAGTTCCGTCAAGAGCCCCATCCGTGACGGTGTGCGCCTCACGTCGAATACCCGGCGCTGCTGCGCATAGTCCACGGTCGGACCGGTGAACGGCAAGGTCGGCAGCAGCAGCGTGCCGCCGGGGCCGACGGCCTCCTGAAGAACCGCAAGCACGTCGCTGGGCTTCCCGCTGAACTTTCCAAGGTGATCCAGCGAGCTGTGTACCAGCAGGGTGTCGCCCGGGGCCACACCGAGTCCACGCACCGCCTGGAGCAGGTCCGACGTGGAAAACGGGCGGCCCCAGCGCGTCGTCGCGAGGCGGATCCCGCCGCGCACGCGGCGCTTTACCCAGGTGCGCACCCGTGACAGTATGAGGGGCGTCACGACGCCACTTCCGTCGTACGGGCACCAGCCACGTGCTCCTCAAGCATCAGTGCATCAGCGAAGAACTTGGCTGCCCAGTTCACGAAGGTGAGGGGGGTGTAGCGCCCGAAGATAGGCTGGGAGCCCTTGACGCCCCCCCGCAGATCCAGGTTCGCGGTGTGCAACAGCTGGGTCGCCTTCACGTATCTGTTGAGCCCAAGCGCAGCACTGACGAACTGTGGGTCCCGACACTCCCGCGGCAGGCGCAGCCACACCCCCGCGACCTGTGCGTTTCCGGTCAGGCAGCTGTAGGTCGCATTCGCGCTCCACGTGCGATCGAATTCACCCGGCAGGACACCCCGCTGCTCGAAGATCTCCCGGAGGCGTGTGGCGGTCCTGAGTGCCGCCTCCAGGTAGCGGTCGTCCCGCAGGCAACTCCAGGCGCCCATCAGTCCTTCCATCACGTAGGCGATCGTATGCGTCAGGGGGACGTTCCACTTGTCCGCCGAAACAAAGAACGCGTTGTGCTCGAACCAACCGTTGTCGTGCTGCTGCGCCAACGTCCATTCCAGGTTGCGACGGGCGGCGTCGAGGAAGCGCTGCTCGTCGACCAACTGGTACAGTTCTAGTAAGCTCCACGCAGTCCGCACGTCGTAGGCATGAACGACGGTTTCGGTCTCCGGCGCGTGCTGACGCCACGCTCCATCGGAGTCCTGCCCGTCCGCCAGCCAGTTGCCCGCCCGCACGGCGGCGTCGAGATACCGTTCGTCTCGGGTTTCCGAAAACGCCCGGCACCACCCCAGCACAACCTGCCCCGTGTTGAACACTGCCGGCGGTCGCTTGCTGCCATTCCCCCTGTAGAACCCGGCCTGAATCGCGCCGCTCGGGAGTTGAACCTGGAGTTCCCAATCGGCCATGCGTACGGCGCGCGCGTAGAACTCCGCGTTCGCCGTACGGTGGGCGTAATCGAAAAACGTCGGGATGATGTATCCCGTCGTTTCCGGATACGGCGGCAGCCAGCCTCGGAGGAGCGAGTACCCGGCGGAGACTCCACCGCCCCCGCCGCGATCCTGGGCGCGGCACAGCCATCCCATCGTGGCTTGGAGGTGCTGGCGGGAGTCGCCGGGTGTAGCCGGCCATCTGAGCAGATCTCTCCACACCATGGCCGCGTGCGATGGATGCAGCAGCCGGATCCCCGCGGCGAGTGCCGACAACGGTGCGCGCCTCACGGGTCTCGCATCACCCGTCCCCTCGATCCGCGAACGTCGGCCGCGCCGGATCACTCCACACATCCCAGCGTCCGCGCGCGGCGTTCAGTGCCGCTACGACCAGGGCCGCCAGGAGGGCGATACCACTGCGTGCGACGCGCAAGACTCCGCCGCCGGGAACGGAGGCGGGCCGCACCATCCACGGCAACGTGATGCCCCCCAGCCCCACGACCCCGGCCCAAGGCCCGAACACGAGCAGCAGGCCGGCGACGAAACACGACACCGCGAGCGGAGTGAGCAACCGCAGCACTTTGTGAGACATGAACTGCCACCACACGCGGTTCTTCCCCGGATGCAGCACCCAGGGCATCCAGGCGATCAGCTGATAGTTTCCGGTGAGCGTCCGCACCTTGCGAGCGAGTTCCGTGGCATCGGAGCCCGACCGAACATCGGTGGCCACCGCCAGGGGAGCAAATCCTACGCGTTTGCCTGCGCGCACCACCTGAAGCGGCACCCAGACGTCATCGAGCAGCAGACCTGGCGGCAGCGGCGACCACAGCTCCCGTTTGAGCGCGTAGAGCGCACCGCTCACGCCAACCGCACTGTCCCACGCCGCCTCACGCATACGCAACCAGCGCTCGAACCGCCAGTAGCGGTCGTACAGGCTATCGGAGCCGCGGGACGAGGCGATGTCGAGCGATCCCGAAACGACTCCCACGTCCGGGGAGGCCAAGGCCGTCACGAGGTGCTCGACGGCTCCGGGGGCCACATGCTGGCGCACGTCGGTGAACACGAGCACCTCCCCACGGCTCATCGCGACGGCGCAGTTGAGGGCGGCCGCCTTCCCTTGGGGTCGTTCCAGGACCCGCACCTTGACCCGGTCGTCAGCCAGTGCGGCCAGTGCGGCCACGGCTGCCGGGTCCGGCCCATCGAGCACGATGACGACCTCAGACTCGAGCGGCACCGCCTCCAGCAGCTCGGCCACCTTTTCAGCGACTGCGCCCCCCGGGTCACGAGCCGCGATGAGGATCGAGATCAGCCGCGGGCCCGGCCCCGCCCCCGGTCGGGCGAGGCGCGCCGGCAACAAGCTCACGATCCAGGGATACGCGATGTAGGTGTAGGCGCCGTGGAGCGCGCCCAGCCCGAGTAGCAGACCCCCCGCAGCGGTGGCGTCCGTCATCGCACCGTCGCCTCCATGGCGCGTTGGGGGTGCTCCACGCTCGTGACCAGCTCGCTGAGGTGATCGATCTTGCTCGTCCACGACTCCCCGTCCACCGCCCTGGACCGCTCGAGCCGCGGTCCCGCCGTCCCGGATCGCAGCACGGCCTCGATCTCCGCGAGGAACCCCGCCGGGGTCCTCCCGATGGACACCAGGCCATCGAGCTTTTCGACTTCCGGGATAGCGCTGGCAACCACCGGCAGCCCGGCCGCCACATACTCCCGCAGCTTGAGGGGGTTCGCGGCATTGGTGAGGTCGTTGATGACGAACGGCAGGATGGCGACGTCGAACCCCTTGCAGTAAGCCGGCAGGAGCTGATAGTCCTTGCGACCGAGCAGATGGACGTTCGGCAGGCCCTGCAGCCGGCCAACATCCGTCTGCGTGCGGCCGATCAGCGCGAAGGACCATTGGGGACGGGACACCGCGAGGAACCGAACCAGCTCCAAGTCCACCCAATCGGCGATCAGTCCGAAGAATCCGATCAGGGGACGCGGCAGGGCGGCCAGCTCCGGCGGCACCACCGTATGCGGGCTGCAGGCGCGTCGGAAGTGCTCCACATCCACGCCGTGCGTCACCAGGAACGTCGGAGCGTTGTCGCGTCGCTCGTACAGCAACTGCGATGAGGCAATCACGAGGTCGGCCTTTGCGAGCAGCCGCTGCTCCATCCCGGCCACCGCGACTTTGTCGGTGCCGGTGAATTCGGAGTACTCGTCGACGCAGTGGTACACGACCAGCCGTTCCCCCAGCTCCCCCACGACGTCCCCAGAAGTGGGGAAGAACGTCCACGTGATCACGTCGCGGAACGCGAGCTGCCGGCACACGCGGCGGAGTGTGGCGGCGAGGAACCACCGATTGAACCGGCGCGCGAGGGCGTTTCCGTGCAGCGGGATCACGAGGGGCGAGAAGACATAGATGTTCTCAGCGACGCGACGGCAGCCCGCGGCGAATTCCCGCGCCTTCTTGACCACGAGTCGCAGGTCTCGCCCGGTCGCACGTGGATTGCGATTGCCGATCGAGTTCACCCACAGGATGCGATTTTTCCGGGCGAGCCCGAGCATGACGTGTTTCTTGCTCAGGGGGTCGCCGTCCCAGTCGTTGCAAAAGCAGATGATGTCTCGCCCTTCAAGCATTGCGCCCGACCTCGCCGTTCTCTTAATGCCGCACCAACGCTCTCACGAGTTCGCCGACACACCGCTCGATCCGCGCGTACACCCGCTCACATACCGCGGCGTCCTGCTCGACGGGATCTTCGATCGCGCGTGACGTGGCGGGCAGCGGATCCAGGTCGCCGAGCAGCAGCACATCGCGCGGTGAGCGCCCGAACCGCTCGCAGATGCTGCGGGCCTGCAGTTCCTCCATTACGACGATGAGATCCGCAGCACGCGCCAGAGCGGCGACGACGAGCTGGGAGCTGTGCCCGGCGAGATCGATCCCGTGACGCGCGGCGGCGGCGATGGCGTGGGGCGGTGACGCGCGGCCCGGCGCCGTGAAGCCCGCCGACTCCACGCGCACGGCCCCGGCGCCGCGGCGCTCGAGCTCCCGCTCCAACACGGCCGCGGCGAAGGGGCTGCGGAAAATGTTGCCGCTGCACAGCACGAGCACGAACGCGGGCGGCCGTCGGGAGCCCAGCGCTGCGAAAGCCGCTCGGCGGCGAGCGCGGTACAGGAGCCGGTCCCCCGCGCGCCGCAGCCGTCGGAGAAGCTCCGCGACCCAATTTCCTCGCGTCGCCACGCCACCGGTCCCCGGTGCAGACGACCCGCTGGCGCCACGGCGGGGCTGCACACGAGTGGCGAGGTCGGGCGTCGTGAGTCGGTTGCGCAAGGTGCTCACGCGGCTCGGACGCCGCCGTTGCACTTGGCATGCAGGAAGCGGGCGATCGCGGCGACCGAGCCCAAGTTCCGTTCCGTGATCTCGTCCTCTTCCAGGGTGCAGCCGAACTCTCGCTGCAGAAAGCCGACCAGCTCGATCACACCGATCGAATCGATCACGCCGCCCCCGAACAGTGGATCTTCGTCCTTGAGCGGCCAGTCGGGACGCATGTAGAGGAAGTTTTCACGGACGTAGGCTCGCGTGCGGTCTGCGATCACCGCCGGCGTGAACTCTCGCGTTTCGTCGCGCATCGTCCTCACCTCAAGGTCGCACGTCAGGCTGCAGCCGGGGTTTCCACAGGCGCTGGCTCCACGCGGGCGCTCCCCGCCACGCGGGCCCGGACGAGGGCGGGGGCGGGGGCGCCCAGAAACTCCCGGTGCCACAACTCGGTCGACAGAATCGCGACGAGCGCCTGATTCTCACGGAATCCCTCCGCGCGCCCGGCCCGGCAGCGCCGAACCAATCCAGCGACGGCCTCTGGATTGAAGATTCCCGTGCGCCGCAGGCTCACGGGATCGAGCAGCGCCTCCACGTACTCCGGCGGCCGCCCGTCGAAGAACGCAGGCACGTCCGGCGCCCGATATGGCTGTTTGCGCCTGCGGGCGACGGCCGCGGGCAAGAGGCCGGTGGCCTCCCCCCAGCGTCGCAGGATGTTCTTCTCCCGCAGACCCCGCAGCTTGCTGCGCGCCGGAAGCGCGGCCGCGAATTCGACGAGCCGGTGGTCGAGGTAGGGAACGCGCGCTTCGACCCCGTGCGCCATCGCCATGCGATCCCCCTGCGAGCTGAGCAGATAGGACGAGAGCAGCGTCGTGATCTCGAGATACGCGGCCCGCGCCAGGGGCGACCAGGCCCCGAACCCGGCCGGGAGGCGGGCGCGCAGCTCGGCCAGGGGGTCGAACGGCCCGAGTCCCGCACGGAATTCGGCCGCGTAGAAGTCCTTGATGCGGGCCGTGAGCTGGAACCGCGGCAGATGGGAAAACAGCGGATCATCGGGTGAACCCGCGGTCATGAAATAGCCGCGCCAGAAGTCGCCCTTCCCCGACGCGGGGGCGATCCCCGGATACAGCCCGTCGAGCAGGCGCGGGGGCAAGCGCGATGCCGGCCGACGCCAACACAGCAGCCGGATGATCGCCTCCTTGAACAGGTCGTAGCCGAGAAAGACCTCGTCGGACCCCTCCCCCGTGAGCACCACCTTGATGCCGTGTTCCCGGACGATCCGGGACAGCAGGTACAGCGGGGCCGGCGCGGTCCGCACGAGCGGTGTCTCGGTGTGCCGGATGACGTCCGGGAACACGCGGGCGATGTCGCCGCGCCCGATACGCTGCACCGCGTGACGGCTCCGCACATCCGCCGCGACCGCTTGTTGATACGCACTCTCGTCCAGCGTCGGGTCCTCGAAGGTCACCGAGAAGGTCCGCAGGGCGAGCGGGGAGCCCGCCGCCGCGAGCGCGCACACGATGCTCGAATCGATGCCGCCGCTCAGGTACCCGCCGACCGGTACGTCGGCCTGGAGGCGCAGCCGCACCGCCGAGCGCAACAGCTCGTCCAGGGCCTCGAGCGCGTCCGCCGGCTCGGTGGCGGCCTCGGCGTAGTCGAGCGCGTAGTAGCGCCGTACCGCGAGCCGCCCGTCCTGCCACCGCGCGCAGCACCCGGGCTCGAGCGCGCGGATCCCCCGAAACGGAGTGCGGGGAGGGCGCGCCGCCCAGAACGTGAAGATCTCGTCCAAGCCTTGGGGATCGAGCGCGCGCTCGACCTCGCCCGTGACCAGCAGCGCTTTCACCTCGGACGCGAAATAGAGATCGCCGTCCCGCTCCGCGTAATACAGCGGCAGGATGCCGAATCGGTCGCGCGCGAGAAACACGGACCCGGCGCGCCGGTCGTAGATCGCGAACGCGAACTGGCCGTTCAGGCGCTCCAGCATCCGCTCGCCCCATTGCTCGTAAGCGTGCACCAGCACCTCGGTGTCGCTGCGGGTGCGGAACAGGTGCCCGCGGGCCTCCAGCTCGCCGCGCAGTGCGAGGTGGTTGAAGATCTCGCCGTTGTAGACGATGAAGACGCTGCCGTCTTCGTTCGTCATGGGTTGCACCCCGCGCGCCAGATCGATCACGCTCAACCGGGCGTTGGTGAGGCCCACCCGGTCGTCGACGTGCAGCCCGAACCCGTCCGGCCCGCGGTGCCGGATGGCGGACGCCATCCGCTCCAGCAGCTCCGCGGCCACGCCCACTGGGCGCCGGCGCGCGATACCGGCCACACCGCACATCAGGAGCCCCCTCCCCCGTCCCGGGCCGCGACGCCGACGTCCGGCACCGGCGCCACCAGCAACGAGGTGAGATGGAGCGGACGGGTGACGGCGCGCTTGTGCTCGATCTCGTGATAGGCGCGCTCGATTTGCTCGACCCGATACCCCAGGTCGGCGGCCACGGCGGCCGTGCTGCGCCCTTCGTTCCGGGCCTGCAGCACCACGTCCAGCATCCCCAGCGGCATCGAGAAAAAGAACTCCTCCTGCGTTTGCGGCAGTGAGTACGTGTCGGTGGTGGGCGTGCGCGCACGGATGGCGACGGGCACTCCGAGCGACTCGGCCAGCTGGTAGACCTGGCTCTTGTACAGGTGCGCCATCGGCTTCACGTCCGCGAGCCCGTCCCCGCCTTTCACGAAGAACCCCTGGTCGTATTCCAGGCGGTTGGGCGTCCCGAGCACCGCGTAGTTCAGCCGGTCGGCGTGGTGGTAAGCCAGCATCGTCCGGATGCGTTGCTTGAAGTTCGTGGCGGCCACGATCTCGCGCAGCTCGCGCGCGGGCAGGCGCACCTTGCGCAGGTTCTGCCCCGGTGGCTGCACGGCGATGGAACACACGTTGAGCCGGTCGGAATCGAGGCCGCCCCCGTCGAGCACCAGCTTGGAGCGCCATCCCGGACCATAGTCGGGGACGAGACGGCGAACGGCGGCGTCGCGCCGCTCGTAGCATCCGCACGCCTCGAGCGTCGCGGTGATGTCTTCGACCAGGAACTCGATCGCGAGCCGTGCGGCCCAGTCACGGGCCAGCGCAAGGCTCTGGGGATCCGACTCCCGCTCGGGCAACCCCAGCCCCAGGACATGCCCGGGGCCCACCGCCTCCACGGCGAGCGCCGCGCACACCGAACTGTCGACCCCGCCACTCATTGCGACGACGATCCCGCCACGTCGCAGCGTCTCGCCGACCTGGACGCGGAGGGTCTGCGCGATCCGTCGCGTTTCCGCCGCCGCGTCGAGCTCCAGCCGATCTACAATCGTGGTGGACACCGCACCTCGCCTGCACTAGGGAAAGCTCCGCCTCGCCGGCCTCTCCAATTGCAAAGTTCGAGCCTGAGAGTGACATCGGTCGGGCGACCGACGGCGCTGGGGGGACACCGGCTATCGGACAACGCGACAAGGGGTTCCGGCGAGCCGATACCGTTTCATCGCGAGCACTCGTGTCGCGCCCGCGCCACACGCGCCTTGTCGCGGCGGTGTGGACGGCTCGAGACGCACCTCGACTCTGTGCCCTGGTATGCTCGTTGCAATAGCGCGACGAAGCCATACACGGGGGACTGCGCGTTGTCGATGGATGCCGGAGCACCTGGCGCGTTGCCCCCTGGGCCGAACGCCGCGTTCCTGTTGTGGGACAGCGCCGCGCGGGGCGAGCGGCCCGCCATCGTGGAACGAGGCAGCAGCGTCAGCTATGCGACGCTGCGGGAGCGTGCGGCGGCGATCGGCGCCGCGCTCCGGGCCGCGGGCATCGCGCCCGACGACCGCGTCGCGATCCTGCTCGAACGAGGCCGGGACGCTGCCGCGGCGTTCTTCGGCACGCTCGCCGCCGGCGCCATCGCCGTCGTCGTGAACGAGGCGCTTCGCCCCCGCCAGATCGAGCACGTGCTCGCCCACTCGGGCACCCGTTGTCTGATCACGGCGGGAGACCTGCTCGCGCGGCAGCCCCGCCGGCTCGCGACCGACGCCGTCGTCCTCGACGCGAGCGCCATCCGCGCCGCAGGGGAGCCCCTGGCACCGGTCCCCCGGCTGGGCGACGACGTCGCCCAGATCGTGTACACGTCCGGGTCCACCGGCCTCCCGAAAGGGGTGGCGGTAAGTCACTCCAACCTCTGGGCCGTCACCAGTGCCGTCGTCGCCTACCTCGGCTTGACCGAAGCGGACCGAATCGCGAGCCTTCTGCCGTTCAGTTTCGTGTACGGCGTTGGGCAGCTCTTGTGTGCAGTCGGCGCCGGGGCGGCCCTCGTCGTCGAGCGGTCGCCCCTCCCGCAACAGATGATCGAGACGATCCGCAGCGAGGGCGTCACCGTGCTCGCGGCCGTGCCGCCGCTCTGGACCAGGCTGTTGCGCGTGCCCGCGTTCGTCGAGACGCCTCTCCCCCGGCTGCGGGTGATAACGAACGCCGGTGGGCACCTCCCCGCCGAACGGGTGCGGGCGCTGCGCCAGGCGCAGCCGGGGGCGCGGCTGTACCTGATGTACGGACTGACCGAAGCGCTGCGTTGCACCTATCTCCCGCCCGAAGAGCTCGACCGGCGGCCCGAGTCGATGGGCCGCGCCATCCCCGGCGGCGAGGTCTACGTGCTGCTCGAGGACGGGTCGCCGGCGCCGCCCGGGGAGATTGGCGAGCTGGTGTACCGCGGCCCGACTGTCACGCTGGGATACTGGAACGAGCCGGAGCTCACTGCGAGGGTGTTCCGCGCCAATCCTCTGCGACCGCCGGGCGCCCCCGACGCCGAGCGTGTGGTCTTCTCGGGAGACCTGGTACGCCGGGACGACGACGGATTCCTCTATTTCGTTGGGCGGCGGGATCGCATCATCAAGACCATGGGATACCGCGTCGGCCCCGACGAGATTCTGAGCGTGTTGCACGCGTCGGGCGAGGTCGCGGACGCCGTGGTCGTAGGAGAACCGGACGAGACGCGCGGCGAGCGCATCGTCGCCTACGTCGTGCTCGGGGAGCAGGGATCGCTCGAACGGCTGCAGACCTATTGCGGCCGTGAGCTTCCCCGCTACTTGCAGCCGGCGCGCATCGAGGTGCGCGACGCGCTGCCGCTCCTGGCCAGCGGCAAGCACGACGTCGAGGCGGTGCGCGCGGCTAGCGGTCGCAGTCCAGGCTGGTAATCTCCCACAGGTGCACCGACCGCAGCACGGCCTCGCCGGTCGCCGTGAGGGCGGTCGCGACGATCGACGCCGCACCCTCCCGCGGAACAAAGCCGGCGTGGCGGAGCTCGGCTGCGAACTGCGATTCCGCCACCGTCCACACCTGGAGCCGGGTGCACCCCCTGGTGCGTAGCCACGCGACGAGACCGCGAATCAGTCCGGCCAGCGGCAGGCCGGGGTCTCTGTGAACGGCCTCCAAATCCGCCACGCCGGCGGGGTTGGGCCCCCGCACCAGCAACCCGGCGGCAGACGCACTCGCGTCGCCATTCCGCGGGAGCGTGAGCCACCAGTCCGACGCGGCAGGATACCCCTCCATGCGCATCGCATACCGGGCGCTGCTGTGATACGGCCTGAGCCGTGGTGAGTCGCCCGAGGGGGCCTCCAACGGGGCCGGCGCGAACTCCGCAGCCAGATGCCCGACGAGTGGCGCTCCTCCCGGGCTCCCGGTGACCGCGCGCACGCCGAGGTGGAACAGGCGGATTGCGCCGTCTACCAGCCGCCGCCGGTCACCCACGGGCAGCACGTACCGTGTGAGCGTGCCGACCCGCGCGAACCCGCACATGTCCATCACCGCCTTGGCCTGCTCATTGGGATCGGTGTAGATGAAATCGATGTCCCCGCGCGCCTTGGTGTCTCGCTTGGCGCGCCGGATCATCGCGTGGGCGGGGAAAAAGCTCCGATAGGGCCGCGCGACGAGAGCGTTGATCATGAGGCCGCCGACGACCTCCCGCTCGCCGAACCGGAACCGCTGCGGGAAGCAGGCGACGTGCATCACGACCTGCCCGGCGCGATTGCGCCCGATCCAGCTTACACCACCGGCCCGGACGCCGGCCGGATACGCCCGATCAAAGAAGCTAGGGAAGTCCGCCCGCTCGTGGGTCACGAACAGCTGCTTGATGTCCGTTTCGTGATCGAGCGGATTGACCGCCGTAATCGTGAACTCCAAAGCGCTCTCCCCGACCATTCCCCGACCCTGCGCCTCACGTCAAAGCGAAACACGTGTTGCCTGAACGCCACGATCCCCCGGGCCCTCCACACCTGCGGGAGCGCTGGCCGGATTCCTGCAACGAGCAAGAGTCGGGCCGAACGAAACGGAGTGGATGCGATTCCTGGTTACGGGCGGAGCCGGCTTCATCGGCTCGCACGTGGTGGAGCACCTTGTCGCCGCCGGGCACGAGGTGGTGGTCCTGGACGACTTGTCGACGGGGCGGCGGGAGAATCTCGCCGCGGTCGCCGACCGCGTCCATTTCATCGAGGGCAGCATCACGGATGCCGAGGTCTGCCGCGGTGCGATGGAGGACGTGGAGTGCGTGCTGCACCAGGCCGCGGCCACGTCGGTCCAGGGCTCGGTGGGCGAGACCCTGGCCATACATCGCGTGAACGCGACCGGAACGCTCACCGTCCTGGTGGCAGCGCGCGACGCGCGAGTGCGGCGCGTGGTCTACGCCGGCTCCACATCGGCTTATGGCAATCCCGCGACCCTCCCCAACTCCGAGGATCACGTCACGCGCCCCTTGTCGCCCGCTGCCGCGTCCAAGCTCGCGGGCGAGGCGTATTGCTCGGCGTTCTATGCGAGCTACGGGCTGGAAACCGTTGTGCTCCGGTACTGCAATGTCTTCGGGCCACGCCAGGATGCGAGCTCGGAGTACGCGGCCGTCGTGCCGCGATTCATTGCCGCGGCCCTGCAGGCTGAGCCGCCGACGATCTACGGTGACGGCAACCAAACGCGTGATTTCGTGTACGTTGCGAACGTGGTGCACGCCACGGTGCTCGCCGCGCGCGCGCCCGCCGCGCGGGTCGCCGGCCAGGTGTTCAACGTGGGGTGCGCGCAGAGCGTGAGCATCAACGATCTGTGGGACCGGATCCAAACGCTCACCGGCGTGCCGGTGTTGCCGAAACGGGGCGAGGGGCGGCCCGGTGAAATTACGAACTCGCTCGCGTCGATCGACAAGGCGCGCGAGCTCGTGGGCTACGAGCCGAGCGTGGATTTCGACGAGGGGCTGCGGCAGACCGTCGCGTACTACCGCGCCCGCCGCCGGGAACGGCGGCGCGTGCGGGCAGCCTGAGCGTCCTCGATCGGGTCAGCCTGCCGTCACGCGCTCCAGCATTTCGCGCAACTCGTCCAAGCTGAAGGGTTTCCGCAGCACCGGCCGGTCGGCGCGCTCCAGCGCGTCCCGGGTCTGGGTCGAGATGGAATCACCCGTCGTGAACACGATGCGCCGCTCGCGTCCCCGTCCTTCGGTCCGCAGGTGCTCGAACAATTCGAACCCGGTGTGCGCTTCGTCCAGATGCACGTCCACCAGTAGCGCATCGTAGCGCGCGTCCCCCTGGGCGAGCCGCTCGGTCGCCTCGGTGAACCTGCCCGCGGCCGTCACGTCGTGGCCGAGCCGCCTCGTCAGGAGCGCCATGGCACGGCGCACCGCTTCCTCGTCTTCGACCACCAGAACCGACAGCCGTTGCCCCCGCTTCCCGGCGGCGGCCTGCGCCGCCACGTCGGCGCTGCCGGCATCCACGGGGAGCTCGAACGAAAGCCGCGCTCCCCCCTCGCCGCCTTCGATATTCTGCATCCACATCCGCCCGCCCATGCCCCGAACCAGGCCGAAGGAGATCGCGAGGCCGAGGCCGGTGCCGTGCTCCGCCTTGGTCGAGAAGAACGGCTCGAACACGCGGTCGAGGATCTCGGGCGCCACGCCGGGACCCGTGTCGTCGACCGTCACCAGCACGTGGTGGTCACTCGATCGCGCGGCGATGGCGATCTGGCCGGGGCGACCCGTGGTTTCGATCGCCTGTCGGGCGTTGACGACGGCGTTGAGCATGACCTGCTGGAGCTCCTGTGGGTCGCCGGCGACGGCGGGGACGTCGTTCGCGACGGAGACGGTCGTGCGGATGCGCGCCTTCTTGAGTGCGCTGCGCTGCAGCGCGAGCACCCGCTCGGCGATCTCGCCGAGATCGACGGCGGTCTGCGTCCGCGGCCGTTGGCGGGCGAAGTCGAGCAGCGTTTGGACGATCCGACCGGCCCGCATCGCCTCGCTCCGGATTACCTCGGCGCTTTCCTCCAGATCGGCCTGATGAGGGTCCAGCGCGAGCGCCTCCCCGAAGGCCGCGATCGCGGCCAGTGGATTGTTCAACTCGTGTGCCACACCTGACACCAGGGCCCCGAGCTGCGACAACCGGTCGGCCTGGAGCAGCCGCTGCTGCAACAGCATCTCGCGCGACACGTCCAGCGCCAGGAAGAGGAGCTTGGGCGACGCGCGCACCGGATCGACGTTCACGACGACGGCGCGCACTTCCCGCGCCGGCTCGCCGGCGAATTCGAAGGCGAGCGCCACGTCCTGCCGTCGCGTGACGGCGTGGCGCAGCGCCGCGGCGAGGGCGCCCTGCTGCGGCGAGGGGGCCCACTCCGACAGGAGGCGGCCGCGCAGCGCCGCCGCGTCCGCCCCACCCAGGAGCTTCGCGCCCTCGGGGTTCGCATCGAGGATCTGACCGTCCCGCGTGAGCACCAAGGCGGGCGTGGGCAGGGAGCTGAACAGCTGCAGATACAGCCGGCGCTCCGCCTCGAGCGCGCTCAAGAGCTGCGCCGCGCGAGACTCGGGCGCGAGCTCTTCGTGCACCGGCCGGAAGGCCAACGTGAGATGCTCGCTCGGCCCGCGCGTCACGCGGGTCTCCAGCACCGTCCCCGGCACCTCGGGCGCGCCGGCGGGGGCCAGGAAGGTGCGGGGCTTGCCGTCGGCCAAGACCTCTCCGAACACTCGTTCGAGTTCGGTGCCTTTCGCCGCCGGGAAGGCGATCCAGATGCTCTGTCCGAGTGCCCGGGTCGCCGGGACCGCGGTCATCCGACTGGCCCCCGCCGACCATTCGGCGATTCTCCAGTCGGGGCCGATCGCCGCCACGCCGACGTCGAGACTGTCCAGGAGGTCTTTCGCTTCCATGAATATGCTCCCACGACACACAGCGCCCCGTTGGCCTGATCGCGGGCGCAACGGGGCCGGGTGAGTTCCCACGCAACGATTGTCGTCGCCGTACCAGGGTGTGTGCCCCCTGTTCCCCTGTCAAGCGGCGTGGGGTGATGCGACGACGCAACACCTCCCGCAAGGGGTGGACCATCGACCGCCGTTGGCGGGTTGCGTCACGACGGCTTGGTGCGGTCGAGCTGAGGCTGCACGTACTTGGTGTAGCAGTCGGGACAGATGCCGTGGCTCAGCAGCTGCTCGAAGTGCTCCTCGATGTATTTCTCGAGCGGCTCCCATTCCTCCTTGTCGTTCCGAATCCGCTTACAGTACGAGCAGATCGGAAGCAGCACCTCGAGCTGCTCGATCTCCTTGCGTAGGCCGAGGATGCGCTCCGCCACCTTGAGCCGGGCACGCAGCTCGTCGGGATCCACGGGCTTGGCGATGAAGTCGTCCGCCCCGGCCTCCATGCCCGCCAAGTACTGTTGCTTACCGCCGCGCGACGTGACCAGGATGAAGTACGCGTACGGCTCGCGCGTGCGGGCCCGGATCCGGCGACACAGCTCCGGCCCATCCATCTCCGGCATGTACCAGTCGGAGATCACGATGGGCACGCGCGCCAGCTGAAGCAGCTCCCACGCTTGGCGTCCGTTTGGCACAGTCTGGACATCGTAGCCGGCCGCCTTGGCGAGCGCGCCGAGCTGAGCGCTCGACACGGGGTCGTCGTCCACGACCATCACGGAGATCAGGTTAGCCATCCTTGCCGCCTTTCGTCGCCGTCCGAAGATAGTCGAGCGCGGCCCGCGCCTCGCCGCGTACGTGCTCAAGTTTGTTACGCGCGCCGGCCAGATCGCCATCCCGCGCCGCGCGCTCCATGTCCTCGAGCAACGCGGCGAGATGGCTCGCGCCGATCGTCCCCGCTGCGGACTTGAAGGCATGCGCCGCCCGCTCCAGCGGCTCGGCCTCGGTGCCGCCGGCCGCGGCCACGAGTGCCTCCAGGCGTTGCGGCAGGGTGGCCACGAACGTCTCGAGGATCCCGTCCACGGCCTCGGCCGCGCCCGCTTCCTCCATGGTGCGACGGAAGCCCGCGAGGTCAACCGCAGGTGACGACGCAGCCTCGGTGTCGGGCGCCTGGGCGACCCGCCCTTCGACGGCGGCAAACAGGTCGTGCGCTTTGAACGGCTTCGCGAGATAGCCACTCATCCCGCGCGCCAGACAGCGCTCGCGCTCCCCGCTCAGCGCGTGGGCCGTGAGGGCGATGATCGGCAGCGTCCGACCTTGCGACAGGGCGCGGATCTTCTCCGTCGCCTCGAACCCGTCCATCTCGGGCATCTGGATATCCATCAGGACGACCTCGTAGCGCTCTCGGGCGACCGCGTCCACCGCCTCGCGGCCGTTGCTCACGACGTCCACGTGGTGCCCGCGCTTCAATAGCATGGCTGTCGCCACCTGCTGGTTCACCGGGTTGTCCTCCGCCAGGAGGATCCGGAGCGCGTGGCGCGACTCGGCGATGGAGTGGCGGGTGACGAGGTCGGCCGTTCCCGGGGCTGACGCCGTGCCGGCCAGCACCGTCCCCACGGCTTCCACCAGATCCGCCCGCGCGATGGGCTTGGTGAGATATGCCTGAATCCCCAGCTGCCGGCACCGCTCCCCGTCGCCCCGCTGTCCGGCGGAGGTGAGGATCAGAAGCCGCGTCTCCGTCAGCGCGCGATCGGCGCGGACGGCGGTGGCGAGCTCGAAGCCGTCCTGGTCGGGCATCTGGGCGTCGAGGATCGCGAGGTCGTAGGGCGCTCCCGCGCGCGCGGCGCGCCGCAGCGCCTCGAGCCCGGCATCGGCGCGGGGCGCTTCGTGCACGGCCATCCCCTCCGCTCCCAGCATGTCCCGGACGATCCGCCGGTTGGTTTCGTTGTCATCCACCACGAGCAACCGGCGTCCGCCGAGGGACACGGTGGCGCGAGCCGTGGCTTGGCCCCCCGCCTCGAGCGGGAAGGTCAAGGCGAAGGTGAACTCGCTGCCCCGGCCCACCTCGCTCGTCACGGCGAGCTCGCCGCCCATCAGCGCCACCAGCCGCCGCGAGATCGCGAGGCCGAGGCCCGTCCCGCCGTAGCGGCGCGTCATCGACGCGTCCGCCTGGGTGAACTCCTGGAAGATGGTGCCCCGCTGCTCCGCCGAGATGCCGATCCCCGTGTCCCGCACCCGAAATTGTACGGCCGCCTCGTCACCGTCGCGCGCAATGACGCTCGCCGACACGTCGACCTCGCCCTGCTCCGTGAACTTGATCGCGTTCCCGATCAGGTTCATGAGCACCTGGCGGACGCGGGTGGGATCGCCCCGCACCATCTGCGGGACCTCGGGCGGCACGTCCACGGTGAGCTCCAGATGCTTCTCGCGTGCCCGCACGGCGAGCAGGGTGGCAGTGGCGTGCACCACCTTGGGCAGGTCGAACGGGATCGATTCGAGCTCGAGATGCTCCGCTTCGATCTTCGAGTAGTCGAGGATGTCGTTGAGGATGGTGAGCAGCGCCTCGGACGAGGTGCGCACCAGCTCCAGGGCGCGCCGTTGCTCCGGGGCGAGCTCCGTGTCCAGCACCAGCTCGACGAATCCCAGCACGGCGTTCATCGGCGTGCGGATCTCGTGGCTCATGTTCGCCAGGAACGCGCTCCGCGCGCGGGCGACACGCTCCGCCAGGTCGCGCGCCTCGCGCATGGCCGCTTCCGCCGCCTTGCGGTCGCTGATGTCCTCGTACAGCGCGACCAGCGCGCCGTCGGCGGCGGCCTTCACCGCGGCTGCCGAGAGCCGGACCTGGATGCGCCGCCCGTCTTTGCGCATGCGCTCGATTTCCACACGTACGGTCTCACCACGCCGGACGCGCGTCTCCAGCTCAGTTGACTCGGAGCGGAGCGATTCTGGCACGATCAGCCCGTCGATCCCGGCGCCGACGACCTCGGCCGCGGAGTATCCAAACAGGGCCTCGAACGCCGCGTTCACGCTGCGCACGGAGCGCCGGTCGTCCAGCACAGCAATCGCCACCGGTGTGCTCGCGATCAGGGCATCGAGGTAGGCGTGCTGGCGCGCCAATTCCTGCGTCGAGCGCTCCAGGAGGGCGGCCGCGCGGACGCGCTCGGCGAACGTGCGGTGGGCACGCCGATGCACGCGGTCCATGCCCCAGGCGAACAGCGCGATCAGCAGGATCGCGATCCAGTGAATGCGGGAGTGTCCCTGCAACAGGATGCCGAAGGGGAGCGGGGCGAGCGAGGTGATCAGCAGGTAGCGGAAGCTGCGCCGGTCGCCGACCAGCGTCCCCGTCGCCCCGGCCACGATTCCGGCGAGCACCACCAGGATCAGGGCGGCCTGGTCCACGCCGAGCTCGGGGATCGCAGCGGCGGCGCCGAACCCCCACGCCAGCCCGACGCCGGCCACCGTCAGGCGTACGCCCCGCAGCGCCTGCTCGGGGGTGGCGGCGCGTCGGCCCAGCCCGAGGCGCCACCAGGTGCGCAGCGCGGCCGCGGCCGTGACGGCGCCCACCCAGCCGAAGGTGCGGGCGAGCGGCAGCGAGTTCCACACCAGCGCCGCCACGACCAGCACCAGCACGACATGCACCGATTCGGCGAGTGGGCCACCGGCGAGCAGCTGGCCGAGGGCAGCGCCCCGTACCTCCGCTTCCACGCGCGGGTCGGGGCCGGTGCCGCGCACCACCGAGTCCACGGTCATGTGTCTATATGCGATAGGCAACGGTGTGGGGGCAACATGTGGAGGGCGCGAGGAACGGGAAAGGGCGTTTTTGCGGCACGGTAGGGCGCCAGTGCGGCAATCCTAGGGGGCATCGGGCACGTCCCCTACTGCTGCGCGCACTCTCGGCAGATTTCACGACTGAAGTCCACGCCGCCGCGCGCGCGAACCCTCACGGAATTCCCCGTAACGAAAGGATCGAACGTGCTGTTTTACCTGCCGATCGCCCTGACCGCACTCGCCACTACGCTGTATCACATCGCTCAGAAATCGATCGTGCCCGGGGTGCATCCCATGGTGTCTCTCGTGATCACTTACGCCACGTCGCTCGTGGCGTGTCTCGTGGTGGTGCCGTTCGCACCCGGCGGCGCGACGTTCGCCCGCTCGCTCAAGGACTTGAATTGGGCCACCTATGTGGTGGGACTGTCGATCGTGGGAGTGGAGCTCGCCATCCTGCTCGCCTACCGCGCCGGGTGGAAGATCAGCCTCGCCTCCGTGGTCGCGAACGTCGCCACCGCGCTGCTGCTCGTGATCATCGGCGTGCTCGGCTACCGGGAGCACCTCGCCGCGCGCCACGTGGTCGGGTTGCTCATGTGCCTCGGGGGATTGGTCCTGGTAGCCCGGCCGTAGCCAGCGCCAGCGCTTCGTGCACCGCCCCGTCCACCGCCTGTAGCAGCTCGGGGCTGGGCTTCCCGTCCGGAAACTGGGCGCTGGTCGCATACACACCGCTCGCAACAACGGTGGCGCCGAGACTCGCGAACAGCGGCCGCATCCCATGGTCTACCGAGAGCGAGTGGGCGGCGCCATGTCCGGTCACGATCGGCACCCCGACCTTGCCGATCAGGCTGTCCTGCGGCAGCAGATCGAAGAAGACCTTGAGGAGGCCGCTGTACGTGGCCCGGTACACCGGCGTGCCGGCGACGATGATCTGGGCCCGCGTCGCGGTCTCGAGCGCCGCGATCAGTGCGGGCGCCGCGGCCCGGCCCAAGAGCGCATCGGCCGGCAGCGTGGCCAGGTCCACGAGCTCGGTCACTGCGCCGCGCGCCGCGAGCCGGGCGAGCGCGTATTCGACCAGCATACGCGACTTGGATGAGCTGGATGGGCTGCCGGAGATCCCGACCGCCGCCGGGCCGCGGCTCGAGTCATTCACATCGGCAAGATCCCGCAGCACCCGCAGACCGGCAAGCCCTTGGCGGCGTCCAGGCAGCGTTGCATCGTTGTGGCGCCGTGACGCCACCCATCCCCGCCCGCTCGCCCCTGCGGCTCTCGCCGAGTGCCGTGGTGCTCGTGGCCGCGAACCTCGTCCCGCTCGCGGGCGTCCTGTTCTTCGGCTGGAGCGTGTTCGCCACCCTGCTGCTCTTCTGGCTAGAGAACGTGATCGTGGGCGCGTTCAACGTCTTGCGCATGCTCGTCGCACAGCCGCAGATCGGCGCGATGTGGGCGGCGAAGCTCTTCATGATCCCGTTCTTCACGTTCCACTACGGGATGTTCGTTACCGTTCACGGAATCTTCGTGCTCACGCTGTTCGGGGGAGGGGCTGTCGGCCGGGGATTCCCCACGCCGACGACCTTCTGGCAGGCGGTTCAGGCCGCCGGGATCGCCCCCGCCGCCTGGGGGCTGGTGTTGAGCCACGCGGTATCGTTCGGGTTCAACTACATCGGGACCGGGCAATACAAGTCCGCGCTCGTTCCGGCGCTGATGTTTCGTCCGTATGGCCGCGTGATGGTGCTCCACGTCGTGATCCTGGGCGGCGGCTTCCTCGTCGCTACACTCGGCTCACCGCTCCTCCCGCTCGCCCTGCTCGTCGTCCTCAAGACCGGGCTGGACCTGTTCGGGCATCTCCGGGAGCACGCCGTGGCCGTCGCCACCCCCGCGCCCGATCTCTTCGGCCTGGTCTAGGAGACCATCCAGCGAGAAGGGCTTGACGAGGAAATGCTCCGACTGGAGGAACAGCCCCATGGCTTGCTGGCCGGGGCGCGCCTCCGCGCTGATGAGCATGAACCGGCCGCGGAGCTCCGGCCGGACCTCCAGCGCACGCTCCCACAGCCACAGGCCCCCACGCTCAGGCATGGTGAGATCCGTGATCACGGCGTCGAACCGCTGGCCGCGGACCGCCTCCAGCCCCTCGATCCCGTTCGTCGCCGTCGTGACCCGGCACCCCCGGCGGGCCAGCGAGCGGGCGATGGCCTCGCGCACTGCGGCGTGGTCTTCGACGACAAGGATCGACAGCGTGGTCGGCAATGCCATGTGGTGTGGGCGCAGACGGATAATACTCCTAACTGCCGATACTGCACAGGCCGTTGCATCAAGCGTGCCCGCGCCGCCCGCGGGTCGCGTTTCCCCGGGTCGGCCCGGCGAGGTGGCAGCGCGCTTTACGCTGGGTGGCGTTGCGCGAGAGCTGGCGCGTTCGAGTGATACGCCGCGACCATCGCGTCCCGCATCAGCGTGAGGCTTCGGCGCGCGGCGTCCGTCACCGACTTCACAGACTCGCCTCGCTTCACGCAGTCCTTCACGATTTCGAGCGCGTGAACCGGATGCTCATCATCGTACTTCGCGTGCTCCTCGAGCCACCATCGCCCCTTCGGCCCGATCTTGGTGTTGCGGCTGAGCCCGCGGAGCGCCTTCTCTGAGATCTTCTGCGCGATACCTTCGACCGCGTAGTTCGTCGCCGACACCGCCGCTCCGAGGGGCGCGGTTCGGCACATCTCGGTCAGGTAGCCATGGAACGCGCCCACGTTCGGGGCCATCGGCTCCTGCACCTGAAAGCGCTCCGGCGGGACCCCGAACGCGGCACCCATGGCTCGCCACATCGCGTCGTGGCGTCGCTCGACCCGAATGTTGTCTTGGAAGAACTCGCGGCCAACCCCAAGGCAGCGGTCGAGCAGGCATTGGAGCCATTGCGGAAAGTCACGGACCACGGGATAGAAGGCGACCAGGAAGTCTTGGATCCTATCGGCCTGCAACCGGTTTTCGGCGGCGTCTTCGATCACTGGCGTGTCGAGGATCGCCCGTTGAATCGGGTCGAGGGTCGCATTTAGGGACGCAACCCAGCTGGGGTGCGGGGTGACTTGCACTGGTCTCCTCCTTTCAGGGCAGACCGGGCGGGTCTAGGCACCGACCGACCGCTCCGCGCTAAACGCATGCCACCGGCGTTCCCGCACTCGGCCTCAGGCGAGCGTTGCGCACGCGCCACGCCGCCACGGGGGTCGAGTCTGGGGCGAGGGCCGGTTGAACACGGGCGGCACTTCCTGTTCACGCTGGTAGTCGCGCTAGAACGTCGAACGGAACCGTAGGACAACTGCCCACGATTCCGTTCGACGTTTGGCGACGTTTTCGCGACGTTTCTGCGTGACGCCTTCGCACGACGCCTTTACTCGACGTTTTCGCGACGTTTCTGCGTGACGTCTTTGCGGGACGCTTTTGCTCGACGCCTTTTTTCTGTTATGGGCCTGAGTGGAGTTGAACCACTGACCTCACGCTTATCAGGCCAAAATACCCATCGCCCACCGACACCGGCTAACGATAATTCAAGCACTTAGCACCTGAGCCGCTCGCTGGCGCGGTGAAAAGTGCCTGGCGCGGGCACCACTCTTGACACCAGTCCGCAAAACGCCCCTGCAGCGGAAAGTCTCCTGATCGAGCAGCAGCGAACGCCCTGCTTCGCCAGTTGTTCGCTCGGGTCGTCGTCGATTATCTCGGACCAACACACAGGTCCTGAGGCTCGAGTGGAGGCAGGGTGGAGGGAGTTTGGTTACTTACGGAATGAAATCGGCAGCCAGAAGAGGGCGTGAGCAGGTGCCTCACGCCCCCTGGACAGCTGTCGAGATACGGGAATTCGAGTCCGCATGACCCCCTCCGTCAAAGGGTCGAGCGTGAGACGAGCGACGCTTCGGCCGCGAACATTCTCCGACCGTCTACGAGCCATCAGCTAGCGTGGCACGATGCGCATCTCCCATTCGGGAACGAAATCGCCGAACCCGCCGGCGTGGGTGAGCTGGGTCACCCCCGTACCGTCAGCATTCATGACGAAGATTTGGAAGGCGCCGTCGCGGTTGCTATGAAACGCGAGATGCGTCCCGTTAGGCGACCATCTGGGAAACCCGTCGAAGACGCCGGCGCCGTGGTGAGTCAGCGCGGTCACCGCGGTGCCGTTCGCGTTCATGACGAAGATCTCGAAGTCGCCGTCGCGGTTGCTTGAGAACGCCAACTCCCTGCCGTCAGGCGACCACGCGGGGTCAATGTCGACGACGTTAGCGACGCCGGCGGTGTTCGTTAGCTGGGTCACGCCGGTCCCGTCCGGGTGCATGGTGAAGATCGCAAAGGAGCCGTTGCGGTCGCTGTTGAACGTGATCTGCTTGCCATCGGGCGACCAGACGGGGCCATAATCGTTGAAGGTGTTGTGGGTGAGCTGGGTCTCGCCGGTTCCGTCCGCGTCCATGGTGAAGATCTCGTTGTCGCCGTCGCGGTCGCTATAGAACGCGATCTGCTGGCCGTTGGGCGACCAGGCGGGGGCGAAATTGTTGAAGGCGTTGTGGGTGAGCTGGATCAAACCGGTGCCGTCGACATTCATGACGAAGATCTGGCCGACGCCGTCGCGGGTGCTATGGAACGCGATATGCTGGCCGTCAGGCGACCAGTTGGGGTTGCCACCGTTGAAAGGGCTGTGGGTGAGTTGGGTCAAGCCGGTCCCATCTGCGTTCATGATGGAGATCTCGCTGTTCCCGTTGCCGTCGTCGCCGGAGAACGTGATCGTCCCGTTGAGGCCGGCTCCCGGAACGTTGCTGAAAAGCGGTCCGCCGACCGCCGATCTGACAGGCGCTGCGGGCTCGCGGCACGCACCGAAAAAGAGCCCGACGGCGAGGGTGGACAGCAGGCGGAAAATGGAAATTCGAGTGCGCACGGTCGCCTCCAGCTAAGTGGACGCTCTGACGAAGTAGGGCATCCTTAGCGAGGCGGAGAATCGCCGTGCGCCGGACGGGGTGAATCTACACTCCAGCGGCGATTCGGCAACCTGACGGCCTCGTGTTTGGGGCCGATTATGCGCGACCTAACTGGTCCTTAGACTGCAACCCGGACTCCGCCAAGATTTTGCCGAAGCCGACCGCACATCGTCATGTTAGGCCATGACCCAAAAGAGAACCATCGCCAAGACAACAACACCCGTGACGACCACGAGTGCCCACACTCGTTTGCGCGGTGCGGGGCCTACGAGCATGACCAAGCCTGACCCAAAGGCGGCGTAATTGAGGGCGTCGAGGTTTATCACCCGTCCTTGCGTCGGGTACCGGACCGGGAGTTCAACGGATATCGCAGCGAACGTGACAAAGGACGCCACCACCCAGAGGGCCATCAGAGCGACCGCTGAAGCGACGATCGCTGGCCGTTTCGACGACTCTCCGCGAAGGCGCCGGACCGCACGCACAATGAGAACGGCAGGTATGGCTGGTACCAGCACGAGACACAATAGGATGGCAATGTTGTAAATGACCGTGGATCTCAGGTAGAAAGAATCAATTGCGAAGAAGACAGCCCCGGTCACAGCGAGCAATGGCCACACGCGTCTGCGCGGCAAAGTACCCATGAGCATGACTAGACCTGACCCGAACGCAGCGTAATTGAGCGTGGTGAGAAACATCAGCCGTGCTTGGGTCGCGGGCAGCACTCTTGCGCCAACATAACCGGCCGCTGCCGTGACATAGGAGGCTGCCACCCACAGTAGGAGCAGAGTGATTGTCAAGGCCATGATCGCCCGCCGTCTGGGCGTCTCGGCGCGAAAGCGCCGCGCTGCACGCACAATGAGAAGCGCCGGGACGGCGAGTAGCAGCACCTTGCACGATTGGTACGCAATGTTGATGAACATGATCCTGTCGCCGCCTAACTAACAATTGGAATGCAAGCAAGGACCCCGCGAGGATCTTGGCGCAGATTTTTGAGCGGGTCAACGCACTCGCGGCTTCAGCCCGCTCCCCCCGTCCCCCCGCGCCCGCGCTGGATTTGCGACCGAGGCCGCCTCTCCCCCTCCCTCTCGATGTCGCGGCAAATCGGCGAATCCCCGAGCCGGTGGCGATCCTTGTCCGGCTGTGGGTACGGAAGGGCTGATCATGCCCGTCGCAAACGCCGCACGGTGCGCCATGCGCCGATGTCGGCCACTTGGGGCGCGGACTCGGAAACGACGTTGGGGCTTGGCTTGCGTTCGCGGAAGGCCGCCACGCCAGCGGCCGGTATGCGCCACGCACCGTGGCGTTTGGTGCCCGGTAGACGGTAGGCACCGGGTACTTCGCCTGCGGCACACCACGCGCGCACCTGCCCAGCGCTACGCTCCACGAGCTTTGCGAACGCTTTTGCGCTCAGATCTGCCGCAGCCGCAAGCTGGCTGGTTCCGCCAATGTCCAGTTGCGCCCGCAGCCATGCTACGGGTAGTAAGGCGTCATCGGGCAGGACCTCGAGGAGGTCTACCAGGCGGGGGCGAGAGCGGTCCATGTAGTAGACCCCCGAAAACGGCCAAAGCTGACAATTTTGTCTGTCAGGATCAGATTACAAAACGGATTTGACGCACAACTAGTTCGAGGATGATTTGCTTGGCCCCGGCCCTGACACCACTGCTGACACCGCCCGCACGCTTCACGTGACACCACAAAGCCCCGGCAACGCGTAACCGGTTACCGGGGCTTCTGTTTGACGTAGTGGGCCTGAGTGGAGTTGAACCACTGACCTCAGCTACAGGCCCGCGTTGTCCTGCCTCAACTTACGCGGTCGGCTGCCGGGGCGCCCAAAACAGAGCCGTCAACAGAGCCGGTCACGGCCCGGAGCCGATCTCCCAAGATAGCCGCGTGCTGCTCAGCCCGAAACTCCAGCACCTTGGAGCGATGCCGCACCTCACCCAGATGCGAGTAGGTGCGCTCGACCAACCGGCTGCCCCCGTGCCCCATCCACCGGGCCACGGTGTAGACGCCGATGGGTGCATCCCCATCCAACAGTTGGAGCGCGGCGGCGCAGAAGGTATGCCGGAACATTTTGCTGCGAATCTCGCCCGGCTTCCAGCCCGCCTTCACCGCGACCGCGTCCAGGGCTTTGCGCCAGTCGGTGACCATGCGCTCGCTGCCCCCGACGAACGACGGGAACAGTAACTGGCTCGGCGGGCGCTCCCCGAACACGTAGGGCCGCAACACTTCTTCGAGCTGCGGCGGCATCGGGACCACGCGGT
>Ga0209161_10000139_pt1 | contig 53323 bp, 51 predicted proteins | sample GraSoiAngelo_155_FD_186169 | JGI IMG/M metagenome (GOLD analysis project Ga0209161, IMG submission 186169) | Grasslands soil microbial communities from the Angelo Coastal Reserve, California, USA - 14_1009_13_30cm (SPAdes) (version 2) | ecosystem: Environmental > Terrestrial > Soil > Grasslands... | reverse complement strand
GTCGCGATCGGCAACCCGTCGCCTGACCTCGACGGCTCGATCCGTCCCGGGGACAATCTCTGGACCGAGAGCGTCGCGGCCATCGACGCCACCAACGGGAAGTTCAAGTGGGGCTACCAGGAGGTGCCGCACGACGTGTGGGACCTCGACGCCGTGAGCCCACCGGTGATCGCGATGGTGGGCGGCACGAAGGCGGTCGTCGAAGCGGGCAAGACAGGCTGGGTGTACGTCCTCGACGCGGGGACCGGGAAGCTGATCCGCAAGAGCGAGGCGTTCGTGCCGCAGGAGAACATGTTCGCCCAGCCGACGGCCAAGGGCGTGCGCATGTTGCCGGGCGCGAACGGCGGCGAAGAGTGGTCGCCCATCGCGGTTCATCCGGACCTGGCCTACGCCTACACGGTGGGCCTGCACCAGCCGATGAACTACATCACCCACTACGCCCCCTATGAGAAGGCCCGGCTATGGCTGGGGAGCGCCTTCGTAGCGATCGCGGGCGAAGGGCAGTGGGGCAACGTGACGGCGATCGATCTCGCCACCGGGAAGAAGGTGTGGCAGGTGAAGACCGAGCAGCCGATGATGGGCGGCGCGACCGCGACCGCGGGCGGTCTCGTCTTCACAGGCGAGGGCAACGGCTGGTTCAAGGCGTACGATGCCAAGACCGGCAAGGTGCTGTGGCAGTTCCAGTGCGGCGCCGGCGTCAACGCCGCCCCGTCCGTGTTCTCCGTGGACGGTGAGCAGTTCGTCGCCGTGGCGGCGGGGGGCAACTTCCAGCTCAAGTTCCCGCTGGGTGACGCGGTGTTCGTGTTCGGCATGCCGAAGGCCGGATCCTGACGGCCGCAGCAGGTCGCCCTGCAGACTTCCCCCGGGCGACATCGCCCGGGGGAAGCGTTTCGGGAGTGAGTGCAATGCGACCGTTTGTCATGAAGGAGCTAGCGGTGGCGCTGGTCCTGCTGGTCGGGGTCGGGGGGTGTTCCAAGGGCACGGGAGCGGCCGCCGCGGCGAAAGCGCCGGTGGAGGAGCCCCGGGTGATCGAGTCCGGCGAGATCGATCCGGCTTGGCTGTCCTACGATGCCGCCACCAAGACCGTGAACTTCCACCTCATCGCGGGCCTGACGGGTCTCAATGGGGCGCTCAATTTCAACGGATTCCGGGACGGCGGGCTGACCCTGACGGTTCCCAAAGACTGGACGGTGGCGATCCGGGTCACGAATCACGACGGCATGTTGCCCCATTCCGCCGAGGTGATCCCGGAGACCAAACCCGTCCCAACACAGCCCGTTCCGCCTGCATTTGACGGGGCTTTCACGGTCCCGCTGGCGCAGGGGCTCTCCCCGCTGGGGGAGGACGGTATGCGGTTTGTTGCGGATAGGGTGGGGTCCTTCCTAATATTCTGCGGGGTTCCGGGCCATGGGGCGGCCGGTATGTGGGTCCGCCTCAAGGTTTCGGGCACTGCCCCCGCGCCCTTCCTAACGGCCGCTCCGGCCGGTAAATCCTAACATGGGTGGGCGACTTGCGGCCGCAGTGGGGCTCGCGGTGCTGGGGTTGGCGGTCGGTCGCCACACGGCCGGCCAAGAGCAGGAGCGGGGCTGGGCGGCCTACGACGGCCGCGATTGGCGGGGGTTCGCCCCCGCGGAGAAGCGCGCCTACGTGGCGGGGTTCCTCTCCGGAAGCGCGCTGGCGGAGGCCGGACGGGCAGGTGCGGAGAGCCCGGCCGCGCTGAGCAGGATCATCGACTCGCTCTCAAGAGGAGGTGGGCTCCGCTTTCCTTTCGGTCACACAGTGTACGTGACGCAGCTCGACGAGTATTACTGGTGGGAGAACCACAGGCCCACTCGGCTGTACCTGGCGCTGTGGGAGCTCAACCGGCGCCTCGCAACGCACGAGCGGTAGGATGTGAGCAGGTAAACTCCCAAGGAGGGAATCTCGTATGAAGCGTCTCACGCTGTTGTTGGTGGCCGTGGCGCTGCTCTGGCCCGCGGCGGCCAACGCTCAGCTCACGATGCAGATGTCCAACGGGTGGTCGTTCACGTTCGCCGGCAACGTGAACGTCTTCTGGGTGTTCACGAAGCAGAACACGGCTGCGGGAGATGCGTCGAACAGCAGCATCCGGACCGGGCTGCTCCCCACCTTCGCCACGTTCGAGGCGCGCGGCAAGGAAGCCGGCATGAACCTCGGCGTCCACTTCGGCTTCGCGCCCCAGATCCAAAACGCCGGCGTTCACGACAACTTCGGTAACGGTACGCAGGCGGGCGCCCAGATCGACATGCGCCAGGTCTACCTGACGATCGGGTTCAAGGACGGGTCGCAGATTCTCGCGGGCCGCGAGCTCGGGCTGTTCGGCCGCCAGAACATCGTGCAAGATATGACCCTGTTCGGCGTCGGCGCCGTTGGCATCGGCGGCGGCCAGGGCGGCGGCACCACAGCGGGCCGGATTGGGTATGGCTACATTTATCCGAACTTCAACGCCCAGGTTACCTACAGCACCAAGGGTGGGACGCCGGCGCAGATTTCCATCGGTATCTTCCAGCCTAGCACGCTCGGGAGCGGCACCTACACCTTCACGTCGATCCCGCGCGTCGAGGCCGAGGTCACCTACAACCAGAAGTCCGGCAGCACGAAGTACATGGTGTGGGCCGGTGGTCTGTGGCAGAGCACCAAGAGCGCTCCGACTGGCGGCACCTCGATCAGTTCCTTCGGCGGTACTGCGGGCGTGAAGGTCGACATCTCCGACCTGACGGTGGTCGTGTCCGGCTATATCGGCAAGGGTCTCGGCACCGGGCTGATGTTCTCCGGTAACGAGGTCGCGGGAGCCGGGACAGGCACCGAGCTGCGCACCTCCGACGGTGGCTACGCCCAGGTGATGTACCACGCCAACAAGGGCAAGACCAGCGTGGGCGCGAGCTGGGGCTTCAGCCGATTGAAGTTCAACAATACCGCTGCGCCCGCTGGCGACGGCACAAACCGCTCGCTGTCGAACGTGTATTCGTACACCGGCGGCATCTACCACCAGTGGACGAAGTCGCTGAAACTGGTGTTCGAGGGGACGCAAGAGGCGAGCACTAAGGGTGCCAAGCCGAAGCAGGTCGACGTCTCCGGCGGGTTCATGCTGTTCTTCTAAGGGCATAAAGACGCCAAGCGAGAGCGTCTCGTAGAGACGTCACGCGAAAACGTCGCGCAGATGCGTCAAGAGGCCGAGAGCGATCTCGGCCTCTTACGTTTTCACGCGACGTCTCGTTGCGACGCCTCTTTGTAACGTCTTTGGTTTACTTGTATCGGTACGTGATCCTACCTCTGGTCAGGTCGTAATGGGAGAGGTCCACCGCCACCCGATCTCCCTGCAGGATGCGGATGTAGTTCTTGCGCATCTTGCCGCTCACGTAGGCCAGCACCTGGTGCCCGTTCTCGAGCTTCACCCGGAACGTCGTGTTGGGGAGGACCTCCGTCACGGTCCCCATCATCTGAATGGCGTCACCAGCCACTGGCGATCAACCCTCCTTGCAGAGAGCCTGTTGCGATCACTTGCGGCTGGCGAGCGGATGCGGGTCCATCGTCGAATCGCGGGGCGGCTCGGCGCCGCCGCGCTCGATGTACGAGGCGTGGCGACCGCACGTCTGGCACGACAGGGTCACCCGCTCCGAGACGAGCGGTGCCCCCCCGTGCGAGCGGCGCCGGGGCACGCGCTGAATCGAGCGGGTGCCGCACGAGGGGCACACCAGGTTGGCGTGCTCCCGGTCGGCTGCGATGAGCGCCAGGGCTTCCGGCGCCCGGTATTCTTTAATACCGCGTCGCCCCACTGCTTTTCGGTACCTCCGCTCGGAAATGTAGTCACCCCTGGAAGGCTTGACACCCCCCGGCAGCGGCGTATCTCTCACGAAAACAGGAGGTTGCCCATGGAGCGTTCCGAGTTCCAGCCGCTCGCCGTGGTCGAAGTCGACGCGGTGCGGCCCGAGCGCCAGGGGTTCATGCTGACGGGCCTGGGCACGGGCGGCGCCGAGTACCAGCTCGATCTCCATTTCGAGATGCCGCTCGATCCGCGCACCCGTGCCGTCCTGGGCGAGCTGCTTTCCCATTCCGAGCTCGTCATCTCCCGCCGGTCGCCACCCGCCGCCCTCAGAGAAGCCCTGCGGGCCCGCGCCGGGCGCCAAAATCCTTGACGCTCCGGAGGGGGGGTTGTAGCTTGCCGCGACCTTCAGCGCTGGAGCAGCGTGTTCGATGCCAGCCGAGCTCGGCGGGTCGCAGCTCTCTTCGCTGCTCGAGGCTCTTCCCGGCATCGCCAGCGTGCTGCGGAGTCCGGTCGCGGACGCGCTGGTCAAGGCGATCCGTGCCGCGGCCGGAATCGGCGAGTTCGCCGTGGAGGATGCCGAGGAGCTGGTGCGCTATGCCGTGCGCCGCGGCCTCGTCGGCCAGGAGGAGGGCGATCGCGTCCTCGCCGAGGTGAGCGTGGCGCTTAAAGGCAAGCGCAAGCCGGCCAAGCCGAAGGCGACCAAGAAGTCGACGAAGAGAAAAGCCCGGCGCTGAGCCCCTTACTTCTTTCGTGCGGGACCCCAAAGTTGGACGGTCGTCGTTCCAATCGCATCAGGCGGTGGGTGCTGCTGCTCTTGGCTGTGGCCGGGGGCTGTGCCCGCGCCCCCCGCCCGACCGCCGTCAGCCCCGCCGACATCCCCGCGCTGATCGCCCGCACGCAGCAAGAGCCCACTAACGCAGACGTCCGGTTCCGCTTGGCGGCCGCGCTCGCCGCGGCCGAGCGGTATGACACCGCTATCGTCGTCGCGCGGGCGGGCGAGCTGCTCGCGCCCGACAACGCGCTCGGACCGCTGATCATCGGCGGCTGCCAGGAGCAGGCCGGCCGCTACGATCTCGCCGTCGCGACCTATCGCGACTTCGCGAACGCACACCGCGGGGCCCGGGGTGTGGCGGCGCTGCGGGCGCGGGCGGAGCTCGCCTTGCGCGCCGGCGCCGAGCAGACGGCGCGCCAGGCGCTGGCCCGCGAGACGGAGCTGGCGCAGCAGCCGCCCGAGCCCGCGACCCTCGCCGTCCTGCCGCTCGTGATCGCCGGCGATTCGAGCTTCCAGCCGCTGTCGCGCGGCCTCGCCGAGCTGCTCACGACGGACCTGGCCCTGATCCGGACCCTGCGACTGCTCGAGCGGTTGCAAATCGGCGCGGTGCTCGACGAGCTGAAGCTCGCCGAGAGCCAGCGCGTGGACCCCGTCACCGCGGCGCGCGTGGGCCGGCTGCTGCGGGCGGAGCGCCTGGTGCAGGGGGTAGGGACGATAGCGACGAACCAGCCCGTGCGGCTTGCAGCCACGGTGGTGAGCGGTGCGGGAGTCGTGCGCCCCGTGGGCCAGGTCACGGGCCCCTTCAAGGGACTGCTCGACCTGGAGAAGCAGCTCGTGTTCAACCTGAGCGACCAGCTCGGTATCCGGCTGACCGAGGCGGAGCGCCAGCGGATCCTCGCCCAGGGCACGAAGAGCCTCGCGGCGTTCCTCGCCTACAGCCGGGGCCTCGACGCGATGGATCGCGGGGACTACGCCGCCGCCGCGCGGAATTTCGGAGAGGCGGTGCGGGCCGACCCGGGCTTCCAGGCCGCGCAGCAGGGCCAGGAGGCGGCGGTGGCGACGCCGGTCGTGCAGCAGGCGGGCGGCGGCGAGATCGTGACTGTCGTGCAAGCGGTCGAGCAGGTGACTGCACCCTCCGAGCCGGCGACCAGGGACGCGCTTTCCGCAGCGACGCTGGAAATCGCCCCCACGACGGGCGACGTCATCGCCCAGGTGGGCAGTGCCACGTCCGGCACGACGACCATCGACCGCCATCTTGCGCCGGAGAGTCAGGGGCTCCCGTCGATCATTTCGGTGGTGAACGGCATCACGATCATCTTCCGGCGGCCGCCTTGAGGATCGCCCTCCTGCTGGTCGCGGGGACGCGGCTCGCGGCGCAGGGGCCCGCCGGTGGCTTCGGCTCTGTCGCGCGCAGCGGCGCCGTTTTCGACGGCTACTATTTCGGGTCCGGGTTCGCCTTCCATCACGTGACCGAGTGGACCGTGCCGGTCACGCTCTCCCAGCGGCTGGGATCGCGGATCACGGTGGATCTGGCGTCGGCCTACGCCCAGGCCTCCGGAGCGACGACGAGCGGCACGCTTGAGGCGTCCGGCTTCACCGACACCGACGTGCGCCTGTCTTGGGCCGCCGTCTCTGGGCACCTCGTGCTCACGATGGTGGGCACGCTACCCACGGGCAAGGGGACGGTCTCGGACTCAACGGTGCCACTCCTCAGCGCCCTCGCGACCGATCTGCTCGCCTTCACCACGCCGACATTCGGTGCAGGCGGCGGAGTGACGGGGGGATTCGCGACCGCGTTCAAGCTGGGGGAGCGGTGGGCTGGCGGCGCCGGTGCGAGCTACCGCTACCATGCCACGTATGCGCCGGTAGCGGGGAGCGGGGAGCTCGAGCCTGGCGGCGAAGGGCGCGTGCGGCTCGGGCTCGAAGGCCCGGTGGGGGGCGGCGGATACTTCCGCGGCGCCGTGGTCTACAGTGCGAGCGGGGCCGACACGCTGGGCGGCGGGTCGCGCAGCGTCAGCGGCGACCGGGTCCTCGTATACACGAGTCTCAACCTGCCGGCGGGCCGAAGTAGCCTTTCGGTCTACGCCTACAACATGCGCCGCTTTCGGGCGCGCGCCTACAACTCGACGAACCAGAACGCGATCCAAGTGCCCCGCGGCAACGTGCTCGCGCTCGGGGTTCGGCTGGAGCGCCCGCTGTCACCCACGCTGGATTTCGCGCCGAACCTGGAGTTCCGTCATGAGCTCGCAGGGCCGAGCACGGGGAGCCTCGAGCTCCTGGGGTGGCTCGCGCGGCCGGGGGTGGACGTGCGCTACCGTGCGAGCGGCGCGGTCGCCCTCCTGTTCCAGGGCCAGGTGGCGCTCGGCCGCCTGGCCCAGAATGGCGGCTCGGTGTCGCTGGTCGGCCCGCGCGCGGTGGTGCTCCTCGAGTGGAGCCGGTGATGCGGCGGCTGGCCGTGTTGCTCGCCCTGGGTAGCGCGGTCGCCTGCGCGGACTGGGCCGGGCCGCGCCTGGGGCGGCCCAGTCTCGCGATCGTCCCGGTGTTCCCCGGGTCGCAGGCGACGGTTCCGGCCGGAGATGTGCTCCTGGGCGATCTCGACCGGCTGCGGGTGATCGTGACGGAGCTCCCGGCCCGAAGGTTGGTCGCAGACACGAGCGTCGGCGTGGACGCCGCGGGGAACGCCCAGGTGACCGTGCCCGTCCACGTCGTCGGGAGCTCTCCGACGCTGTTCGAAGTGTCGCTCGAGGGGATCCGCACGTCGGACGGGACGGTGCTGTATTCGGGGATCGACACGGTCGCGGTCACGGGAGGGATCCCGATCCCGCCCGTGGCTGTGTCGGTGATCTACGTTGGCCCCTGTCAACTGGGCGCGGGGTGCCGCGTGACCCTCGGCCCGCAAAACCTCACTCTGAAGCTGAGCGAGTCCGTGACGCCGACGGTGTCGGTGGACTTGCTCGGCGTTCCTGTGCCGAACGTCCCCGTCCGGCTCACGAACGTCACGCCCGCCCTGGTGGCGCTCACGAGCGGACCCGGCTTGACCGCGCTCTCCGGCACCTCGTGTGGTCCCGCACGCGTCGCGGCGTCCATCCCCGGCTCGACGGACACGCTGCGTCTGGCAATCAACGCACCCGTAACGCAGGCAGCGGTGCTGTTCGCTGGCGATTCCGCGAGCGGGCAGTCGAGCGGCCTGTTCTGCGCAAACACCGATGGCACGGGGCGGTTCCCCATCAGCGGCAACGGGGCGTTCGGTGCTGTGAACCCCCGGTGGTCTCCGGACCGGCAGCGAGTGGCGTACACGTTCCAGCCGTCAGGTCCGCTCCCGCAGCCGCAACAGCTTTGGGTTGCCCGGTGGGCAGGAGATACCGACGCATTCGTGGCGGGCGACGCCGTGAACGGCGCTTACCGCCCGCGCTGGAGCCCGAACGGTCTGCACATCGGGTATGAGTGCGGAGATGGTTCCTCCAACCAGCACGTGTGCGTGATCCTCGACGCTACCGGCGCGATCGCCTTACTGTCCCAGGTCCCACGGATCGTGCTCAGCGACGTGGTGCCGACACGGCTCACGGGCTCCGGGTCGTTCGCGTGGGACCCGCGCAATCCGGACCGCTTGGCGTTTGCGCGCGATAGTCTCATCCCCCCGCTGCTGCTGCAGACAACCAGTGCGATCTACACGGCAAACGTCAATGGCACAGGGTTGCAGCAGCTCACGCCGAATCCGCTCGACGCTGGCGCCGGGGTGCTGCAGATCAGCGAGCTCGACTGGTCCCCGCCTGGCGACGTAATCGTTTTCTCGGCAACGGATCCGCTGTTCGTGCGGAAGCTGTACGTGATCAATCGCGACGGCACCGGGTTGCTGCAGCTGACCAAGGGGCCGACCACGGATTCCGACAGCCGGCCGGTATTTTCGCCGGATGGTCGGCAGATTGTGTTCCTGCGGAACACCGGCGGGTGTTCGATCGACTACTGGCGGGTCAACGCGGATGGGACCGGGGAACAGCAGGTGAGCGACGAACGGCTGTGTGACTTGAGCACTGCCGCGCTCGGCTACGATTGGTCGCCGGATGGGAAAGACATCGTGCTCGTGGGCGGCGGCCCGGACGGCCCGTTCGTCCAGCTGCTCGTCTACAAGGTTGCGGGTACGACGACGGCGGCCACCTATTTCCAGGACCGGCGCCTCGTCGGGCGCGGCGCAGCCCCGGGCGTCTCAGTGATCGACATCCAGCCGAACTGGCGGCCCTAGACCCGAAACCCCCGCACCAGCCCGCGCAGCCTTTCCGCCGCCTGCAGCAGGTTGCCCGCGGCGGCCGCCATCTCTTCGGTCGAGGCGCCCTGCTCCTCCGTGGCGGCCGTGACCTGCTCCGCGCCGGCTGCGTGCGCGCTGGAGCGCGCCGCCACCTGCTCCGCCTGCTGCCGCAGCCGCTCGGTGGTCTCACGGTTCGTCTGCGCCGCGCGCCGCACCTTCTCCGCCGCCTGCTCCACCTGCTCCACCGCCGCCACGATCTCGGCGAGCCCCCGCGCCGCGCCTTCCGCCACCGACTCGATGCCCCGGACTTTGGCCTGGCCAGCCGCCATGGTCGCCGTCACGTCCTCCATCTGGTCGCGGATGACCGTGGTGGTGCGGGTGACCGCCTCGGCCGCCCGGGCCGACTCGTCGGCGAGCTGCCGTACCTCCTCGGCGACCACGGCGAACCCCCGGCCGTGCTCGCCCGCGCGCGCCGCTTCGATGGCGGCGTTGAGCGCGAGCAGGTTCGTCTGGGAGGAGATGCGCTTGATGAGATCGACGAAGTCGTCGATCGCGGCGCTCTGCGCCGCCAGCTCGGTGATCTGCTTGGACGTCGTCTGCACCACTTCCCGCACGTCGAGCAGCGCCGTCCCCGCCGCCGCCACGTCTCCGCGGTGGCGGTCGGCGACGGTGCGGATCTCCTCGCCCAGCTGGGCCGCGCGCTCGGCCAGCTCGGCCATCTGACCCGTGGCCGTGCGCAGCTGCTCCAGGCTCGAGCCCATCGACCCGAGCTCGGCCCGCTGCGCCTCGGCGCCCCCCGAGATGTCGACCATCGCCGTGGACACCTCGCTCGCCGACGCCGCCAGCTGCTCGCTCACGGCCGACAGGTCGCCTGCCGAACCGGCAATGCGGTCGGACTCCGTGATCACGTCGCCCACGATCCGGCGCAGCCGGTCGCCCATCTGCTGCAAGGCGTCCGCCAGCACGCGAAACTCCCGCGGCATCCGGCCGGTCGTGACCGGCCGCAGGTCCCCGGCCCCGAACCGCTCGGCCGCCGTCACGAGTCGGCCCAGCGGCCCCTCGACCCAGCGCAGCGTGTAGAACGACAGCACGCCGCCCGCCACGACCAAGAGCGTCAGCACAAGCCAGAGGATCCGCTCGCCCCGCCGCGAAGCGGCCGCCAGGCGGTCGCCCGCCTGGGCGGCCCGCACCGCCTGGCGGCCTGAGAGGTCGCGCACCAATCGGGTGAGCTCGGCCGTGGGCTCGCGCACCGCGACCGCCTCCGCCTGGGCCTCGCGATCACGCCCCAGGTCCTTGAGCGCGTGCGCGAGGGCGTAGTCGACCTGGATCGACGCCTGCAATTGCTTGATGCGGATCACCGTGAGACGGTCCTCGTTGGACAGGCCGCCCAGGTTCTCGAGCCGGCGTTCGTAGTCGAACGCGTCGTCCGCGGCGGCCTGGAAGTGATCCCGCGCGGTCGTGCCGGGCGTGGCGAGATACAGCTCGGCCGCGCGGATCTCGTCGAACACCGCGCTCACGAGGCCGCTCCCCACCTCGCTCGCGGCGCGCAAGGCCGCCAGCTCCGCGGCGACGGACCGGCGGAGCATTCGCAGCGTCGCGGCACCGTAGGCGGCCGTGAGGACGAGGCCCGCCGTCAGGCCGAACAGCCCCAGCAGGATCCGGAAGCGGATCGTGTCGAGCGGCGCCGCCCTCACCGCCCGTGCTCCGTGACGAGCCGCCCGTCCCGCACGACGCCGATCGTCACGGGCCTGCCGGCGACGTCCCCGCGCTCGTCGAACGCGATCGCCCCCGTCACGCCATCGAACGCGGGCCTGCCGCGGCCCACCTTTACCAGGTAGTGGCGGATCGCGTCTCGGTCGGGCCCCCCCGCCCGGATCGCCAGCGCCAGCAGGCGCACGATGTCGTACGCCCCGGCGCCCCGGTGGTCGGGCCGCTGGCCCTGGTAGGCGCGCGCGTAGGTGGCCACGAAGTCACGGTTGCGCTCGTCCGGCCGGTCGGGCAGGTACGCCGAGGAGACGTGCACGCCTGCGGCGAGCGGCCCGTCGGCTTCGATGCCGGTGAGCGCGTCGCCGCCGATCACCGGCCACCGCAGCCCGAGTGTCTGCATCTCACGGAGGGCGAGCTCCGCCCCGGGCCGCTCCGTCGCCAGCACCAGCACGTCCGTGCCGCCCCGCCGCATGCGCGACAGGTAGGGCTCGAGCGAGGCAGTGGCTGGCACGTAGGGATCGGCTTCCACGACGACGCCGCCGAGTCGCGTGAACTCGCCCGCGAACGTCTTCCGGATCCCGCGGCCGTAATCGTTGTTGATGTACACGACGCCCGCCCGCTTCGCTCCCAACGATTGCCGGGCGAAGCGGGCGAGCTCCGGGCCGTGGGACAGGTCGCTCGGACACACCCGGAAGAAATACGGATTGATCCCGCTGAGATCGGGACTGGACGCGGACGGAGAGATCACGGGAACGGGGTTCGCGCCGCCGCCGTACACGCGCGCCGCCGCGAGGGTCGTGCCTGACGTCAGGTGCCCCACGACCGCCAGCACGTCCGGGTCCCGGTACAGCTCCTCGGCCACGCGCACGGCGGCGTCCTCGCTGCCGGAATCGTCGACGACCCGCAGCCTGAGGGGCCGACCCTTCACGCCCCCCTTGGCGTTGATCTCGGCTGCCGCCAGCTCGGCGGCTTGCCGCATCGCCACACCTCGAGGCTGGGAGAACGGGCCGGCGACGCCGATGACGATCGGACCGGCTTCGTGGGAGCAGGCCGCCAGCCACAGCGCGGCGCCGAGCAGGACTGGCCTTCTTCCCAGGAGCCCTCCAGGTACCGCAGGAGAAACGGAATGACTGGTGTCGGCCAGGCGCGCGGCAAGGTTAAGCTGGACACGGAGGAAGCGCAACGTTATCCCCAGCGCTCCACAGGTTCTCCACCCGGTTTCCACCTGGTTTTCCAGACCGACGTGGATGATCTTTTTAGGTCCGATGGAAGCGATTCACAGTCTCTGCCGCTTCACCGACGCTCTCGAGCGGCTGCTCGCGAGCGCCGACGCGGTCGCCTTCGAGCGCGTCTGGCGCGAGAGCGACCTCGACCAGGTCGGCTGGGAGGCAGTGGCGCTGGGGCGGCGGGCGACGGGGGCGGGGGGAGCGGGGGCGGCGCTCGAGCGCGCCCTGGCGCAGGTGGACCGTCGCCTGCTCGCCGTGCTGGAGCGGTGTCGCGCCTTTCTCGACCCGCACCTCGTCACGTTCCGCGTCCCCGAGATCGAGCGCTGGCAGCACGCGGCGGCGGCGGCGCTGGTGGGGGCGCGCTGGGGCGTTGCCGGGCTCCGGACCATCGTGGCCGACACGCGGGCACCCCTGGCACGTCGTTACTTCGCCTTCCTCGCTCTCGCCGAGCGTCATCCGCAAGGGGCGTGGCCGCTGTTCGAGCGCTACCTCACGACGCCGGGCGCGCATCATGCGTTCGTCGCGGCGGCGGTGGAGGCGGCGCGCTACTACCCGGGCCAGGCGGGCCTGCTGGTCGAGCTGTTCCAGCGGATTCGCGCGGACGAGATGCTGCGGCGCTTCCTCGGGCCGAAGATCCTCGAGTCCCTCTATGTGCTGTGCGACCGGCGCAGCCTGCCGCTGTTCGAGCAGCTGCTCGTCACGGGGCACACCGACCCCGATCTCGAGCGCTGTGAGGTGACCCGCGCCCTCGTGGCGGTGCGCAAGCTGACCGGGCGCCTCGCGCCGAGCTCCAAGTTCGGCGACGCCGACGAGGCCGCCGTTCAGCGGACGCTGGACGACGCCGAACGGCGCTTCGAGCAGGGGCGCGACCGGATCGTTCCCGTCAACGTCATCTGACCGGCGCGCCTCCCAGCACGAACTGCCACAGCTTGCGACGGTAAGCTTCCCCACCGAGGTCGTAGGTGTCGTTGTGCCCGGCGCCCTGGATCAAGACCAGCTCGGCCGGGCCCCCGGCTGCGGCCGCGGCGACGCGGCGCCCCATGGCGAGGGGCGCGAGCCGGTCGGCCGTGCCGTGGAACACCAGCACGGGGCAGCGGACCAGACGCAGGTTGGCGAGGTTGTCGAGCCGCAGCCGCACGATGAAGCGCGGGAACAGTGCGTAGTGCTCGCGCGCGATGTCCAGGGCGTTCGTGAAGGGGGACTCGAGGACGAGCCCGGCCACCACGTTCCCCGCCGCGACGTGGGAGGCGACGGCGGATCCGAGGGAGCGCCCGTAGGCATAGATGCGCGCGCGGTCCACGTCCGGGCGGCGTGCGACGGCGGCGTAGGCTAAGTCGGCCGCCTCGTTCATGGTCGCCTCGGTCGCCCGCCCGCCGCTGCCTCCGTAGCCCGGATAGTCGACCACCAGCAGCGCCGCGCCCGGCGGCTGGAAGTCGCGCACGATGGCCCCGATGGACGCGATGTTCTCCCCGTTGCCGTAGAACCAGAGCAGGGCGGGCCAGGGCGGGCCGGGACGGTCCCCGGCGGGCCCCCGCGGCGTGAGATACCACCCCGCAAGCTTCGTCCCGTCTCGCATCATGAGCTCGATCCGCTCGCCGTTCGCGGCACCGACCTGTCGCGGGTCCGGGACGGCCCCTCGGGGCGCAGGGAACGCGATGCGCTCCTGGAACGCCCAGGCGAGGAGCACCAGCACCGCGTAGCCGAGGAGCAGGCCGAGCAAGATGCGGACGAGAAGCATCGCAACAACTTAACCATTGCACGGCTGCCTCCGAACACAAATCTTTGGTGCCGTGACGACCCAGCTCACCTGCCCCTCGTGCCGCGGCGAGATCCCCACGGGGGCGGCATTTTGTCCCGCCTGCGGCACTCCGTCCCCCACCGTGATCTCGAATGAGCGCGCGGCGGCCTCGCCTCCCCCTCCGCGCGCGGGCGAGCACGTACCCGACCGCCTGGCGCGCGCGCTCGGCCCGAAATATCAGGTCAAGGGGCTGGTGGGCCGCGGCGGGTTCGCGGAGGTCTACGAGCTGTGGGACACGGACCTCGACCGGCGCCTCGCTTGCAAGGTCCTGCACCCCGAGGTCGCCTGGACGCCGGGAATGCTGGCGCGGTTCCGCCAGGAGGCGAAGGCCCTCGCGCGGCTCCAACACCCCGCCATCCTGCCGATCCACTTCACCGGGGACGGCGAGGGTCTGGTGTACTACGTGATGCCGTTCGTCGAGGGGGAGTCGCTGGCCGACGCGCTGCGGCGCCGGGGTCCGCTCACTCCCGACGATGCCGTGAGGGTGGCAGAGCCGGTGCTGCAGGCGCTCGCTCATGCCCACGCCCAGGGCCTGGTCCATCGCGACATCAAGCCGGACAACGTGATGCTCGAGGCGAAGACCGGGCGCGCGCTGCTCGTCGACTTCGGGATTGCCAAGCTACTCGACCCCGGCACCGGAGACTCCAAGACGGCGACGGGCTTCACGGTCGGCACCGTGCAGTACATGAGTCCCGAACAGGCGTTGGGCCAGCGCGACCTCGACGGCCGCAGCGACCTGTACGCCTTCGGCGCCATGCTGTTCCAGATGGTGACCGGCACGCCCCCCTACGACGGCAAGTCGAGCGCGGAGATCGTCGGCAAGCATCTCGCGGATCCCGTGCCCGTGGCGAGCGACGTGAACGCCAGGATCCCGCGCTGGCTCTCGGACGTGATCGTGAAGTGCCTCGCCAAGAAACCCGAGGACCGTTACCAAACGGGCGACGAAGTGCTCGCGGCGCTGCGGGCGGGCCGGGCCTCCGGCCCGACGCAGCTCGTCGGCGCGGCCAGTGTGGAGCGCCAGGTGCGGCGCTCCGGCGAGCTCCGGCCCGCCCCGAGCCGCCTCGGCTGGTGGCTGCTCGGCGCCGTCGCGCTGGCGCTCGGCGTCTGGGCGGTGTGGTATCTGGGGCGGACGGGAGTGATTGGATCGGGGGTCGTGTGGGTGCACAACGGTCTGGTGGAGCCTGTGGAGATCCTGCGGGATGGATCACCGCTCGACACCGTGGCCCCCGAGGCGTCGCTGCGGCTGACGCTCGCGCGGGGCACGCGGGGCGAGTTCCGCTGGCGGCTCATCCGCCCCGGCTCGCCGCCCATTGGTGAGCCGCTGGAAGGGGCGCTGCCACCCGCGCGCCGCGTGCGGGGCCGCCGGGTCGCGGCGATCGGGGCCGAGCTGGACGGGCAGAGCTATTTCGCGCCGCTCATCACCAACACCACGCCGTCCGACATCACCTTGGAAGTGAATCCGGGCACCGGGGCCGCGAGGCGCTGCAACTGCGTGGTGCCGAAAGGCGCGGTGCGCACCCACATCGGCTACTACCGGCTGTATGCGAACTCCGGCGTCGCGGCCTACAACACCGCGCATCCCTACACCGGTCCTCACACCGATCGGCAGGGGTTCGCGGCTCGGGTCGCGCCGCGCAGCGGGGTCGTCGTCCTGACGTACTGATGGCGGGTGGCGCGGGGCCCGACCCCCAATTGCTCGCGCGCGCGCGCGGAGCGCTGCTCGGTCTCGTGGCGGGCAACCAGCTCGGCGTGCCCACCGAGCGACTCGGCACCGCGCAGGCGATCCGCGCGGCGTTTCCGGGCGGCGTTCGCGACCTCGCCCCCGCGCCCAGGGGATCTGCGTTCGACGACGACGCGGCTATGACCCTGCTGCTCGCCGAGTCGCTGGTGGAGCGGGGTGACTTCGACGCCCGCGACGTCGCGGAGCGGTGGGCGAGGTGGATGCGGGTCGACGGGCGGGGCATCGGCCTCACCACGCAGCGGGCGCTCAAGCAGATCGAACGAGGGGCCGATCCGTTCGAGGCCGGGCGGCTGGCCCGCGATGCCGATCCCCGGACGGCGGCGAGCAACGGGGCCGTGATGCGCTGCCTCCCCGTCGCCCTCCGCTACCACGACAGCCTCGACAAGCTGATCCGCGTCTCCGCCCAGCAGGCCGCCATTACGCACGCCGACGAGCGTTGCACGTGGGGCGCCGTGGCGGTGAACCTGGCGGCCCGCGAGCTACTCCACGGCAACCCGCATTTCGTGGAAGAAGTGGTACACCGGCTGGCGGACGGGGCGCCACGGCCGCTCATGGAGGCGCTGCGCCGCGTCCCCTGGGAAGAGGAGCGCGACCTGCCCATCGCCCGAGCCGGCGAGTATGGGTACGTGGTGCACTGCGTGGAGATCGCGTTCTGGTGCGCGGTGCACCGGCCGTCGCTCGAGGAAGCGTTGATCTTCCTGGCGGAGGCAGGAGGCGACACCGACACCAACGCAGCCGTCGCCGGGGCCCTGCTGGGGGCGCGCGAAGGGGTCGCGGGCCTGCCCCCGCGCTGGCTGGATCAGATGGAGAACGCGCGAGGAATCGGCGAGCTCGCGGAGCGGCTGGTGCTTGCCTAGGGCTTGCGCTTGGTCGTCGTCTTCACGTACCGGCTGATGCCGTCCATCAGGTCGTTGTCGGCGAGATTGATGTAGATCCAACGCGCCCCTCCGCGCCCGCGCCAGTTGAGCCGCGCCACGCGGCGCCCGTTCTTCCACTCCCAGGTGCCGACTCCCGTGGCGTGCGCCGGACCCAGGTGCCGCAGCAGGTCGCGCTGTGTGCGCTTCACGAGGCGCACGCCGCCGGAGTCTCCAAAGGAGAGCATCGCCACCTTGCCCTCGATCACGTAGGCGCTGAGGTAGAAGTTGGTCGAATCCGAGGGGTCGCGGATCTGCACGCCGCACTCCATCAGCTGTGCGGTCTTCTTCGACGTGTTGCAGCGCAGCGTATCGCGGCGTGCCAGCGCCTGGGCGCGCGTAGCGAAGTCGCGGTAGGCCATCCCCGGCGAGAATCCCCGGTAGACGGGCGGCGCCTGGGCTGCGAGCACGACGGGCAAGAGGAGCGACGAGCAGGCGAAGTGAAGAGCGCGCATGGGGCCAATATAGTCGCCTGGAAAAAAGCGGGCTCGGGGAATCCCCGAGCCCGCTCGATCTGCGATCCGGAGGTCGGTCAGACCTTGCGGACGTTCTGCGCCTGCAAGCCCTTGGGACCCTGCGCGACCTCGAACTCCACCGTGTCGCCCTCGGCCAGGCTGCGGAAGCCTTCGGCCTGGATCGCCGTGAAGTGGACAAACACGTCCGGACCCGACTCCTGCGCGATGAAGCCAAAGCCCTTCGCGTCATTGAACCACTTCACTTTACCCTTTGCCATACTGTTGCATCCTCGGTACTGAGGGGCACTGCCCCGGGAATGATCATCGCTGGTCACCGCGACCAGAGACGGGCTCAAACAAAAACCGCGAGACAAGTGGTCCTCGCGGAGCGCAGACAAACCGGTGACGGTGCCACGTATTGCTTGAACCGGCGGCAAAGGTATGGGGCCCTGTGTTGCGTGTCAATAGCTAAGCCACGTCTCCGACGCAGCGTTAGTGGTACCGACACCATGGTGACATTATGGGAACAGCGCCAGCCCCTACCAGCCCGGCGCGGGCGGCGGTTAAGCTGCGGGCGACCCATTCCACACGCGCCTTCGCGAGGTCGCCATGACGGCATTGCTCTCGATCGCCGCAGCGCTGCTGCAGCTGCCCGTCACGCCGCCCAGGTTTCCCGTGGCGAGGCTCGAGATCTCGCCCGCGGCCGCGGCGGTGGAGGTCGGCCAGCAGGTGCGGCTCACCGCGCGGGCGTTGGACGCCGCGGGCCAGCCGGTGCCGCACGCCCAGATCGAGTGGTTTGCGGCGGGCTACGAGGGCGACGTGGACTCGACTGGTCTCGTCACGGGCAGCTACGCGGGCGTCGCCCGCGTCGCGGCCGTGGCGAGCGTCCCGGGCGTCCGGGGACAGAGGATCGAGTTGGTCTTGGTGCGCGTGCTCCCCGAGGCTCCTGCGCGGATCGACATCGTCCCCGCGCCGGCGCGGCTGGTCGCCGGTACGCGGCTCACGCTGATCGGCACGGCCTTCAGCCGCCACGGGGACCCGCGGGCGGATGTGGTGTCTTTCTCCTCAGGCAATCCCCGGGTGGCGAGCGTGACGGTCGATGGACGACTCCACGCCCTGGCCCCGGGTCGGGCGGCGGTCACGGCGAAGGCGGGGCCCGCCGTCCAGATACTGCAGCTCGAGGTGGTTCCCAATACCGTCGTCGGACTCGCGCTCGAGCCCGCGACGGCGGCGGTGCGGACGGGGGACGTGGTGCGGTTCGCCGTGAGTGCGAAGCAGGCAAGCGGCCGGCCCATCGGAGACGTGCTGGTGGAGTGGGCCCTCACGGCCGCCACGGGAATCGCCCACATCGATCCCGAGGGCGCCTTCGTGGCCGAGACGCCCGGCCTCTACACGGTGACGGCGGCGCTCGGCGGTCGCACGGCTGAGGCGCTCGTGCGAGCCGAGCCGCGGCGCGTGACGCGCGGGATCGAGGTGCGCGCGCACCTGGCCACCAAGGTGCGCACGGCCGAGGTGTGGGTGCACCCCTCGGGTCAATGCCTCTACCTGACGACCATCGCGGACCGCGTGTACGCGGTGAGCATCGCCGACCCCGCCAGCCCGCGCATCGTGGACTCGATGATGACCGATGCCCGGTTCATCAACGATGTGATGACGACCGAGGACGGCAGGTACGGCGTGTTCACGCGCGAAGGCGCGTCCAACCGCAAGAACGGCATCGTGATCTTCGACGCGACGGAGCCGTGCCATCCGAAAACCATCGCGGGGTACACGGAGACGGTCTCGGGCGGCGTGCACAGCTCCTACGTGTATCGGGGCTACGCCTACATCACGGACGACGCGACGGGATCGCTGCGCGTCATCGACCTACGCGACCCTGCTCATCCGCGGGAGACGGCGCGCTGGCAGACCGAGCAGGCCGCGGCCGGACGCTACCTGCACGACGTGATGGTCGTGGACGGGCTCGCCTACCTCGCCTACTGGAACGACGGGCTCGTCATTCTGGACGTGGGGAACGGGATCAAGGGCGGGAGCCCGGAGTCCCCGCAGTTCGTGTCGCAGTTCAAGTACGACCTCGACGCCACCTACGCGCGCGTCGAGCAGCTGTGGGGGCCCGGCTTCGTGCGCGGCACGCACACGGCGTGGCGGGCCGGCAGATACGTGTTCGTGGGCGACGAAGTCTATCCCGCGGCGGGCGGCTACCGCGGCCTCGTGGCGGGCAACAGCCTCACCTTCGGCCGGCTCCACGTGATCGACGTGTCAGACATCGCGCATCCCAGGGAAGTCGCCTGGTACGAGCCGACCGACGGCGGCGTGCACAACGTGTGGGTCGCGGGGGACACCCTCTACCTTGGCAACTACCAGGGCGGCGCGCGCGTGCTCGACATCTCGGGCGAGCTGAAGGGCGATCTGCTGCGCCAGGGCAGGGAGATCAGCTGGATCCCCACGGCGGACTCCACGGGCTTCCAACCGCACACGCCGTTCGCCTGGGGGGCCGTCGTGCGGGACGGCAACATCTACGTCCCGGACATGAACAGCGGGTTGTGGGTGCTACGGCTCGAGCCAAGACAGCAGCCAGTGCCGTAACAGCTTGTGTATCAGCGTCTTGACTCGCTACTGCCTAGTTGGTGTCTTGACGGTGTCCGTCGGTTTTAGCACCCCGATGGCAATCCGGAAATCCTTGAGCGCTCCCTCGAACGCCGTGATCCGCGCGGCCAGGTCCTGGGCTGCCTTCTTGGGCGTCGCTCGCGCGGCGGTTTCGCACGTGGGGACGTAGGCGATCAGGGTATCGATCTGCAACGACAGCCGGTGGGCGACGTCGCGGGTCGGCGGGTCGTACACGGTGGGCCGCATCGCGGAGCGGCCGCTCACGAGGAAGCTGCGGGCGGCGCCGCACAGCCCGGCGAGGCGCTGGCCGGCGCGGCGCTGGCGCACGCTGTCTTTGCTCGTCTGGGTGCGGATCACCCGATCGACCCCGTCTTTGAGTTGGGCGACGCCCCGGTTCGCGCTGCGCAGGCCCAGCAGGTACCGCTCCTGCTCCGGCGTGGGCGGGGCAGGAGGCGGGGGAGTGGACTCGACGCGAGCCGTGTCGGGCTGCAAGGGAATGGGCTCGGGCTGCTGGGCGGCGAGACGCGTCGCTGCCACGCAGGCGAGCACGGCGATCAGGCGCATGCGGGATCCTCTATCTCCGGGCTTGGCCCATGGGTTATACTCCCGGAATGACCGTTCCCGCAACCTCGCGGCAGACTCGCATCTTCGAGGATCGCGCCGAGGCGCTGGCGCATTTCTTCGTGCGTGCCGGCGAGGCACCGCGCCTGCTCGCCTTCGACGACGCCGTCGGCTGCCCGCTGCAGCAGGCGCTCGCCGTAGTCGAATGGACGGCGGCGGTGGGGATTCTCGCCGAAGACGATCTCATCCACGCCGCCCGGCTCGCGACCGACGTCGCGGCGGCGGTCGTCGAGCGTCGGGAGGCCGACCAGCGCGTGTTCATCTACTTCGGCCCGCGCATGGATGCGCCCCCGGCCGACCCCTACGAGGGCACGCTGCTGTACGATCAGCCCGGTGTGCGTGCTTACATCTTTGCCCAGCGCGTTCACGCCATCGCGCATTTCCTGCGTGCGACGCAGGGCCTCGGCGCCATGGTCGCGATGCTCGGCCGCCGCGCCCCCGAGCTGCGCCACATCCGCCGCTGGATGCCGGTCCTGTTGCGCGAGCCGCTCGAGGGTGGGGCGCGCACAGCCCAGCTCCTCGCCGGCTGGTTCGCGACGAGTGGGGCGGGCTTCCTGTTCGTCCCGCCGCACCCCGACGAGCCCTACAGTTACCTCGAAGTCGGTGCCGAGACGTGATGTTGGAACGTGGACGATGTGGATACACAACTCCACATCGTGTGGACGGCCGCGCCAAGGACTGACCGCCGCGCGGGTTAGGCTCCACACCCGATGCACACGCAAGTGACCTAACCCGAAGAAACATCGGCACTTGCGCGCTTTTAGCCAGCCCCTATATTGATGCCACGCGGCTTGGAGGGAAGGGTCGGGACCTGGTGTCTCAGCCACGCCTTCAAGACGGGTCCGAGCGGAAATTCCGGGGAGGTCGCCGACGCAAACAAGGGCTCAGGCGACCGGCGATCCGGGAGCAAGCTCTCCGGCTCGGATAGATGGGGCCTGTCGCGTGCCTCATCCACGTCGACGTGGTGCCTCGACGTGCAGTGCGGAGGGTCGGTCCGCGATCCGATCTGACCCGTAGCACCCACATTGGCGAACCTTGCGGCCCGGCCAGGCTGCTTGGGGATGGAAGCCGGAGCTCCTGTTCGCCCTACCGAGCGACGTATCAGTCAACCGGCGGCGGCAGGAAGAAGAACGGAGGACGCAAGTCCCCGGCTCCGGGTAACCGATGTGCGGAGCCCCCGGGCGGCCTATCGTGCCGTCCCGGGGGCTTCGGCGTTTTCTAGCCCTTGACTACCGCCACGGGCTTGAGCTGCGCCACCTTCTTCCCGATCCCCGCCCGGTCCACCACGTCTACGACCCGCGCCACGTCCTTGTAGGCCTCGGGCATCTCCTCGTCCACCGTGGCGCGCGTCGCCGCGCGGATCAGGATCCCCTGCGCTTCGAGCTCCATGGGGATGTTGCGCGGCCGCGCGAGCTGCTTCGCCTTGTGTCGGCTGAGGCGGCGCCCGGCCCCGTGGCAGCTCGAGCCGAACGTCTCCGTGAACGCCCCGGCCGTGCCGACCAGCACGTAGGAGTAGCGCCCCATGTCTCCTGGAATCAGCACGGGCTGCCCGATGTCCCGGAATTGGGGCGCCAGCTCGGGGTGGCCGGGCGGGAAGGCGCGGGTCGCACCCTTGCGGTGCACGCACAGGCGGGTGCGGGCTCCGCTCACCTCGTGGGTCTCGTGTTTCGCGATGTTGTGGCACACGTCGTACACGAGGCGGGTGCGCCGCGCCGTGTCTTCGCCGAACACCGTGCCCAGCGCGCGGCGCGCGTAATGGGCCATGAGCTGGCGGTTCGCGAAGGCATAGTTCGCCGCGGCATTCATCGCGCCCCAGTAGCGCTTCCCCTCCGGCGACCCGAGCGGCGCACAGCACAGCTGCTTGTCGGGAAGGGCGATCCCGTATTTCGCGGCGGCCCGGAGCATCAGGTCCAGGTGGTCGTCGCACACCTGGTAGCCCAGCCCGCGTGAGCCGGAGTGGATGAACACCGTCACCGTCGCCGGCCCCAGGCCCAGGCGATCGGCCACGCGCTCGTCGTGGCGCTCGGCGACGTAGCCGACCTCCACGAAGTGGTTACCGCTCCCGACCGTGCCGAGCTGACTCTTGCCCCGCTCCTTGGCCCGGTCCGAGACGCAATCGGGGTCGGCGTCGGGGAGCGTGCCGTTCCCCTCGATTGCCTCGAGGTCCGCCGGGTCGCCGTACCCCTGCTCCACCGCCCAGCGTGCCCCCAGGCGGAGCACCTGGTCCAGATCGCCTCGCGCCAGGCGCACGTCGGAGCGCGATGCTCCCAGTCCCGACGGGATGGTGGCGTACAGCGCGTCCACGAGCTGTCGCAGCCGGGGGCGCGCCTCGCCGAGCGTGAGCGGGGTGGCGAGGAGCCGCACGCCGCAGTTGATGTCGTAACCCACGCCCCCGGGCGAAACCACACCCTCGGCTTCGTCGAAGGCCGCGACCCCGCCGATCGGGAAGCCGTACCCCCAATGGATGTCCGGCATCGCGATCGCGGGACCCACGATACCCGGCAGGTGGGCGACGTTGGCCACCTGCTGCACCGCCTGGTCGCCCTCGAGGTCGCGCATCAGCTGCTCGTCGGCGAAGATGAGGCCTTCGGTACGCATCCCGCCCTGTCGGGGGATGCGCCAGCGATAGTCGTCGATGCGTTCTACCTGGGGCATGTCTTACCCGTTCATACGTCGAAGACGATAGTCGCGCGGCAGCCCGCGGCGTCGCGCAGCACTGCGGCGCCGTGATACGTCACGGCCTTCACTTCGCGGAGCGCGTGGTGCCGCGCCGGGTCGAACGGCTCGCCCGAGAGGCCGGCCGGTGACACCCGATCGGGCACGAACCGCTCGGTGTCGTAGAGATACAGCACGTCGCCCAGGAAGCGGACGAGCCGCTCCGTGGGATCGGCGCCGCGGACGGGGATCGGGCGCTCCTCGAGGGAGCGCACGGGGCTCGTCCCGACCAGCAGCTCTCGCAGGGCATCCACGCCCGCCTGATACAACCCGAGCTCGCTCTCTGCCCGGAGCTCGGCGGCGACATCGGCGGTATGGGGGACAAAGCGGTAAGGCGTCACGCAAGGCGTCCGGGAGAGTCGTCGAGCAAACGCGTCGAGGAAAGACGTACCGAGTTGGGGAAAAACGGTTCCACGCGAGCCCTGATGCCTCCCTAGGTTACCCGCTGTGGGCCCCGCCTACAAGATGCCGGCACCGGCCCGCCGCTACAGGGACGCGACCCTGTCGGAGATCAACAACGCCCTGTGCGGCGCGCGCTGCTCCGCCGAGCTCGCCGGGATGGAGACGAGCGACTTCGTGGTGCGGGAGCTGTTGCTCACGGTCATCCAGCAGATCGACCGGGCGGCCGCGGCCGTGCGACGTCTCTCTTAGCTCCCCGCTCCCCGTTCCGGCAGTCTTAGTCTTGGCAGCGCCGGGTCTGTGTCGTGCTCCTTGTGAAACGGCCGTCGCGGGCCGCGGATCGGCACGAGATGCGCGATCGAGTTGGCGTAGTACTCGAGCAGCGGGCGGCCGCGCGGGAGCACCACCAGGCTGTCACCGTCGGCCACCACGAGACGCCGCATGCGCAGCATGCGCCAGGCCCGGTCCCAGACGTCGAGGATGCGGGCGCCGCCGCGGACCACCTTGCCGTTCACCTCCAAGAGGCGGTCGCGCAGCTGGTCCATCCGCTCGAGCAACGCCTGCCGGGAGATCACACTCTGCTGGAACGAGAGCAGCGCCGCCGCGGCGAGCGGAACGGGGGTCACGGGGACCACGGCGCCGATGCGGCGCATCACCTCTCGCGCCAGGCGCTCCAGCTGTGGCAGCCGCCGCTCCTTGGGCCAGCCGAGCAGCCCGGGCGGCGCGGTGGCGAGCCACTGCCGCAGGGAGAGCGGCGTACCGAAGTTCACGGCCGCGCGGCCGTAGCGCCGCAGCCGGCCGGAGAGCAGGCGCAGCGTGTTGCTCCAGATGTAGGATGCCACCGTGCCGAACTGGGCGAGGCGTCCCGGCCGGTCGCGCTCGTCCAGCAGCTCGCGGATCAGCGCGCGGTCCTCGAGCACGCGGTCGTAGTTCAGCGCCACGGGAACGAGCCAGATGTCCCGTGCGAACCCGGGGTCGAGCGCGGTGCGACAGATGTAGTCGAGCAGGCCGAGTTTCGGGGCTCGGAGCCGCCCGTCACGCGTGAGGCCGCCCTCGGGAAAGATTCCCTGCGTGACGCCGTTCTTCGTGATCAGCTGCACGTACCGCTCCAGCACCGCGTGGTACAGCGGTTCGCGGAAGCGGCGGCGCACGAAGTAGGCCCCGAACGACTTGAACACGTACTCGAGCGGCCAGGCGCGGGCCCACTCCCCGACGGCGTAGCTCACGTGCACCCCCCGCGCGAGCACGTAGGCCACGACGACATAATCGGCGTTGGAGCGGTGGTTCATGAGGTAGACCACGACGTCCCGCTTGGGGATCCGCTCGAGGGCCGCCTCGTCCTGGTAGTCGACGCTCACCTTGTAGAGGAGGTTCACCAGGATCTTGGCGAGGTTGTAGCCGAGCTTGTAATAGGAGAGGACGTTGAGCTGCGGGACGATCTCGGTGATGTACTGTGCCACGCGGCGACGCACCTGCTCCTCCGAGATGCCGTGCGCGCGGGCGTGGTCGGCCATCGCAGCGAGCACCACGGGATCGCAACTGAGCGCCGCCTTCGCCAGCCGCCGCTGCTGCAGCTGGTAGCGCCCGAGGCGCACCCGGAACTCGTGGATCGTGCGGAGGGCGTGGCGGCGGAGCCACCCCCTCACGCGGCGCTCCCTCCCTCCTTCTTCAAGGCGGCGTACCCCATGCCCCGCAGGATCGTGATCCGCTTGGCCATCGGGGGGTGCGTTGCGAGCAGGTCGGCGAGGAAGCCTTCGTGGCTCGTGAGCCGCCGGCCGAGCGGGTCGGCGATGCAGAGGTGCGCGGCGCCCTGCTTGATGTGCGTCGTGGGGGCGTCGGCCGACTCGATCTTCTGGAGCGCGCTCGCGAGCGCGAGGGGATTGCGGGTGAACTGCGCGCCCATCGCATCGGCCAGGTACTCACGCTTGCGGCTGACCGCGAGCGCGAGCAGCTGGGAGATGATCGGCGCCAGGATCCAGGACACGATCCACACGACGAGCAGGACCGCCACCAGCGGCCCGAGATTCTTCCTACCTCCCCGGCCGCCACCGCCCCCACTCCCTCCGATTCTCCCCGAGCCCGGACTGAAAAAGATGCGGGTCGCGCCGTCGCGCATCAGCAGCACGGCGCCCACCAGGGCCGCCAACGTGGTCATGAGCCGCACGTCGAGGTTCTTCACGTGCCCCAGCTCGTGAGCGATGACCGCCTGGAGCTCGTCCCGGCTGCAGAGGTCGAGCAGCCCCTGGGTGACGGCCACGTGGGCGTGGCGCGGGTCGAGACCGGTGGCGAACGCGTTCGGGTCGGGATCGGAGACGATCCAGATCCGCGGCCGCGGCACGCCCGCGGCGATCGCCATCTCCTCGACGACGTTCACGAGCTGGCGCTGCTGGTCGGTCGCGGGGTCCGTGACCTCTTCGGCCCCGGTCGCCCACAGCACCTTCTCAGGGCCCGTCGAGTAGGCGTACCAGGCGAGCAGCACGCCCAGGGCCGTAGCCGCCATTCCGAACCACCACACGGTGTGTCGCGCGGCGGGAGGCTCGTGCGCCGTGGCGAGCCAGTAGATGAAGTCCCCACCGAAGCCGAGCCACGCGAAGAAAAGCACGAAGCCAACCACCAGCAGCGTCGTGCGCCGGCGATTGGCTTCCTGCTGCTGAAACAGAGTGAGCGATGCTTCGTCCGTCACGCCTTGGGCTTCAGCGAGAGGTCGACCTGTGGCACGGCGCGCTCGCCTTGGTCCGTGATCTCCCACAGGTCGGCGGGCTGGGCCCGGGCCAGCCCCGCGACGAGCGACGTCGGGAACTGCTGCTGGCGCGTGTTGTACTGGGTCGCCGTGTCGTTGTAGAGCTGGCGCGCGAAGGCGATGCGGTTCTCCGTCGACGTCAGCTCCTCCTGGAGCTGGCCGACGTTGCTCGTGGCCTTGAGCTGGGGATACTGCTCCACCACCACCAACAGCCGCTGCAGCGCCGAGGACAGGGCGTTCTCGGCCTGGCTGATGCGCTTGACGCCCCCCGGGCCGCTCGCGTTCACCTGCACCGCCTGATTGCGCGCCTGGATCACCGCCTCCAGCGTGGACCGCTCGAAGTCCATCGCTCCCTTCACCGCGTTCACGAGGTTCGGGATCAGGTCGTGTCGCCGCTTGAGCTGGACGTCGATCTGTTTGAACGCGTTGAGCGTCTGGTTCTTGAGGGACACGAGGCCGTTGTAGGCGCCGACCAGCCACAGGGCGACGGCCGCGAGCAGGATCAGCAACAGCCAGGACGACATTTCGGAACTCCCGGGTTGAGGAAGTCGCGCCGCAGCCTTACGCGGAGCCCTGCGGGAGAAGTTTCGCGAGCAGCTGCCTCACCGCCTCCGCGACCGTTGCTTCGTCGGGACCCACTCGCACCAGCGGATGCGCCGCGTCAACGTGCAGCTCGACGCCCCGGCTTACCGGGATGCGGCGCCAGTTGCTGGCGGCCTGGGGGTCGCGCTCGGCGTCGCGGGTCAGCCACGCCGTGAGCGCCCGCCCCGACTTGCCGCGCGGCGGCGCGCCGCGGCCGCGCAGGGGGAGCCGGTCCGGCGACGTCAGCGACGGGCCCAGGACCTGCGCCGCCCGGCGCTCCAGCACGTCACCGGTCTGGTCCTGCATCTCCTTCGTGATCGCGGCGAGAGTCCCCCCCTCCATCTGGCGCAGCTTGATCCACAGCAGCTGGAGGAAGTGGCGGTAGGAGTACGTGGCGGCCGTGCCGCGCCCTTCGGGTGGGCTGACGAGCCTTTTGGTCACGTAAAAGCGGACCGTACGCTCGCTCGGCTGGGCGCGCGCCGCCGCGTTGATCGGCGTGATCGCCGACGCGTCCAGCACTGCGCCCACCAGCCCTGCGAGGTCGCGCAGGTTCCACGGGGCCAGGTTGCGATACTCGCGCAGGACGTGGAGTGGATCGGTCTGCGTGGCGGTCATGACTCAGCCGTTTCCCGCCTCGCGCTCGCGGGCCTGCAGCACGCGGCGCAGCCAATCGGTGACCTCGCTCAGGTTGAACGGTTTGCGGATCACCGGGCAGCGGTGGTGTTCGAGCCAGGTGCGGATCTCCTCGGCCTCCGCGTCCCCCGTCATCAGGGCGATGCGCCCGGCGAGCCGCGGCTGCGCGTTCGTCATCGCGAGGTACAGGGACAATCCCGAGACCATGGGGAGATGGATGTCGAGCAGCACGGCGTCCACGGCTTCCGTGGCGAGCAGCTGGTAGGCGTCCTCCCCGCTCCCGGCGGCGAGCACGCGGTAGCCGTGCCGCGCGAGCGAGCGCTCGAGCACGCGGCGCAGCGGCGCTTCGTCGTCCACGATCAGGACGGTTTTGGGCGGCGGCTTGGGGGCGGACGAGCCTTGCGCGGTCACGACGCGATCACCTGCCGGGAGCGCTGCGGCTTGAGGAACCGCCGTGTCAGCCGCTCCAGGGCCTCCTGGGGGCTCAATGACAGGCGCATCTCGCCCGCGGTGACTCCGAGATAGCTGCGGGCGTGCTGCTGCAGCGTCTTCGCCTGGGCGTAGCCGAGGCGCTGCGCGACGTCTTCGATGGTGAAGCCCGGGTCCTGGAGCAGCCGGTGGGCGTACAGCACGCGGGCCGCGGCGAGGAACTGGCGGGGCGAGGGAAGCCCCACCCGCGTGAACCAGCGCTCGCAGGTGCGACGGTCCACGCGGGCGCGTGCGGCCACCTGGCCCACCGTCTGCACGCCGGCCGGCGATCGCAGCGCCTCCTCGAGCACCCAGCGCAGCTCGCGCGGCAAGGGCGCCAGGGCGTCGGCCAGTTGATCCAGGAGCAGTCGTGACGCCGAGTGGGCTTCCTCCTCCGCCAGGACCTCCCGCAGCCGCAGCGGGTGGTCGTCGTAGCGGGCGATGATGACGTGCTCAATCCCGCGCTGCCCCAGCGTGAGCAGCACGCCCGCCGTGCGCGGCGTCAGCGTCGTGTACAGCACCAGCGGCAACGAGGGGAACAGCACGCGCAGCCGCTCGATCTCTCGGGTCCGCGGCTCCCCCGACAGCAGCGGATCGACGACTGCGAGCTCGACCGGGCGCGTGCGGATCGTGCTCAAGGCCTCCGCCCAGCTTCCCGCGCGCGCCAGCGTGAACCGCGCCGCCGCCGCGCGGCGCAGGTTGAGCAGCTGAATATCGGGGACGGCCGCCAAGATCAGCATAAATGTCGCAAAAGAGCCCTATGGTGCCGCAAAATCGCCCTAAAAAAGCGTCAGCCGCGCGTCCAACGTTGGGGTGAAGTTCTCAGTCAACCCAACACCATGCGCGGAGGTTCTATGTCCCGCCGGATCCGTTTCCTCTTGGTGCTGTGCGCCTTCTCCTTCGCCCTCGCGAGCGCCGCCTGTGCCGACTCCACTGGTCCGAGCCAGGCGAAACAAGGCACGTTGTGCGACGTCAATAACCCGAACACCTGCCCCCACTGATCACCGGCCGGGCCTCGCGTTAGACGCCGGCCCCCGCCAGCTCCTGCAGGGACTGGCGCACCGTGCGCAGCGGCTCGCTCGTGACGGGCTCGGTGGCATCGGCGCAGGCGTTCTCTAGCTCCTCGCGACAGTCGCCGAGCCCGTTGCGGATCCGCTCGATTCGGAATTCGAACTCGTGCAGGCCGTTGGCGGCGGCGGTCTCGAGCGCCGCGGCGAGGAACGTCTCCGCTTTGGAGAAATAGCCGAAGCGGGCGTGGCCGACGCCGACCTTGAGCAGGAAGTCCGTCACCATGTTCGGCGCCATGTGCTCCAGGCGCCCCTCGCACTCGCCGCGCCAGCGCTCGAACCCCAGCCGGTCCCGCCGGTAGGACGCGCAGTGCATCAGCTCGATCAGCGCATTCATGATGCCGTCCTGGTTCGCGCTGCGTCGCACCACGAGGGCGAGCGCCCGCTCGGCGCTTTCAGCGTCGCCCAGCGCGGAGAGCATCAGCGCGAGGTCGCCGAGCGCCCGGAGCTGAGCCGCCTCGTTTTCGTAGAGCTCGGATGCACGCCACGCATGCGGCGCCGCTTCTGCCGGTTGACCTCGCAACAGCAGCGTCGTCCCCAGGCCGTGCTCGGCCTGAGCTTCCGCGTCGTGCTCCCCTGCCATCCGCGCGTCCGCCAAGATCTCCCGGTAGCAGCGCTCGGCTTCCGCCAGGTTCCCGCGGCCTTGGATCGCGCCCGCGAGGCCGATGCGGCTGAGCAGCACGGCGTAGCGGTCGCCCGCGGCTGCGGCCAGTTGGCCGGCGTGCACATACGCCGTCTCGGCGTCGGCGAAGCGGGCGAGCTTGCGGTTGACGCGGGCGAGCCGCAGCGTCGCGGCGACGGCGTCCGCCACTCGCAGCCGCTCGCCCCCGACTTGGAGCGTCGTCTCCAGCACGTCGAGCGCCTCCTCGTAGCGCGCGTCATCCTCCAGATAGAGCGCGTAGGCAAGCAGCGCGGGCGCGATCAGCCGGGAGTCGCCCGACCGGTAGGAGTCCGCCGCGGTGCCCACCAGCCCCTTCAAGTGAGCCTCTTCCGGCCCGCCACACTGCAAGTCCCGGCAGAACCGTTCCGTAGCGCGATGCTGGTACGTGAAGGCGTCGGGATGCGACGGCTCGTGGTCCCGGCTCAGCAGGTCGACCAGACGGAGGGTCAAGAAGGCACCCTGGCCGAGCCGAACGTCGATGGCGTTGCCGTTAGCGGCGCTCGCGAGGCGGGTCAGGAACACGGCGTGCGGCAGCGGTTGAACCTTCACACGTGGTACGCGCATGGCGATGATCTCCGAGAAGCGCCCCGGAACGCCGACAGGCCACCAACATATCGTTTTTTGAGCGGCCGCGTTAGACCGCCGGCCCTCGCGTTTTCCTGCGCTGCACCGCAGCCGTTCGGTGCCGCCGCCCGGGCCCCACGGACCCTAATTCGGGGCCATGCGGCGCGGCTTCTCGCTCGTCGAGCTCAGCGTCACCGTGGCCGTGATCGCGGTGGTGACCGCCGTCACTCTGCCCCGGCTCGGCGGGGTGCTCGACTGGCTGGCGGTGGACGTCGAGGCGTCCAAGGTGACTACCGCACTGGCCGTCACCCGTCATGTCGCGATCATGCGAGGGGCGAGAGCCCGGCTCGTCGTCGCCGTCGACTCGCTGAGGATTGACCGCTGGGACGACCGGACCTGGACCCCGCTGCTGCGCTGGGCCGGCCCGCAGGAGGCGGGCGTGCGCCTGGAGGTGTCGAATCCCGAAATCGTGTTCGGTCCCACCGGCGTTGGGTGGGGGGCGTCCAACACGACGGTCGTGCTGCGGCGCGGGTCACGTTTCGAAATGATCACCGCGTCGCGGCTGGGACGGGTGAAGCGCTGGTAGCCTGCAACCTTTTCGGGGGGATGTACGTCTAACAAGCTAGACAGCAGCCCTTGGTCGCGGCCGAAGTGTGACGGCCACTTCGCCCGACCGCCAGCCCGGGGAGTAACTAGCCCCGGGTTTGGTTTTTCCGAGACCGGGAGAAGGGAAGAAACCGTCTCAACCCCTCCTCGAACGAGAGCGGCTCGATCCCGAACACCCGCTCGATCGCGTTCTCCGGAGTCGCACTCCCCTCCACCAGCATCTGTAACTGGTCGCTCGTGAGCGGCGCGGCGGCGCCCAGGCGATCGAAGACGGCGGCTGCCGCCCGAACGACCGGGAGCGGCACGTGCACGAGCGGCCGGGAGCGGCCGGCGGCGCGCCCGATGGCGAGCACGAACTGCTCGTAGCTGAGGACCTCCGGTCCGCCGAGCTCGAACGTGCCGGTCAGCTCGACGCGCTCGGCGGCGAGCGCGAACGCGAGCGCCACGTCGTCTATCCAGACCGGCTGGGAAGGGAAACGGCCGTCCCCGAACACGGGAATCAGGGGCAACGCATAGTGCAGCCGCGCGAGCGTCCGGATGGGGGCGTTCTCCGGGCCGTTGATGAGGGACGGTCGCAGGATGACGTAGGGCAGGACCGAGTCCCGAACCAGTTCCTCGGCCTGCCACTTGGTCCGGTGATAGGGCGTCGCATTCGCTTCGGGGCGCGCGCCCACCGCGCTCATGTGGACGAAGCGTCGCACGCCGGCCGCTCGGGCGGCGGCGTGCACGGCCGCGGTGCCGGCGACGTGCACGGCGGCGAAGCTCTGGCGCCCGCGCTCGACGATGATCCCGACGAGATGAATCGCGGCGTCCGCTCCCTCCGCGAAGGGCCGCAGGCTGGGGGGGTCGCGCACGTCGCCGCGCACGAGCTCGACGCCGCCGGCCGCGAGCCAGCGGGCGCGCGCCGGGTCCCGGACGAGCGCGCGCACGGCGTGCCCGCGGCGGCGCAGGGTGTCGACGAGATGGCGTCCCACGAATCCCGTGGCGCCCGTGACGGCCACGATCACGGGACGCGGGGGGGCGCGGTCACTCCGGCTGGTCGGTGGCGCCCTCGTCGAGGAACACGAGCGTGTGGCGCCGCGCCACGATCGCCGCCAACGCTTCGAAGACCTTGGGGTCGAGCACGGTGCCGGCGAGGTCCGCCATCCGCTCCACGGTCTGCTCGGGCGCCATCTTCTCCTGGTAGGGTCGGGACGTGCACAGTGCGTCGTAGACCTCCGCCACGGCGATGACGCGTCCCCCCAGCGGGATCTCCTCCCCCCGCAGGCCGTCGGGGTAGCCGGTACCGTCCCAGCGCTCGTGGTGGCTGCGCACCATGGCGATGATGTGCTCGAGGTGGGGAAGCGGCGCGAGGATCTGGGACCCGATGACGACGTGCTGCTTGACGTGCTCGAACTCCTCCGGCGACAGCGCGCCTTGCTTGTTGAGCACCACTTCGCGGGTGCCGATCTTCCCGATGTCGTGCAGGCGCCCGGCCACGCGGACGTGCTCCACCTGCTCGTCGCTCATGCCCAGCTCCGCGGCGATGGTGGCGGAGAGATCCGCCACCCGAGCGGAGTGGCCACGCATGTAGGGGTCTTTCGCCTCGAGCGCGTTGACGAGCGCCTCGAGCGTCGCGACCGAGATGCGCTCGAGCTTCACGCGCTCCCGCTGCAGCTCCGCGGTGCGGGTCGTGACCTCTTCCTTGAGCCACTGGTTCAGGTGGCGGTTCTCGAGCAGCATCTCGCGGCGCTTCAGCGCCCGCTGCACGGCCCGCCCCAGGTCGGCCAGCTCGATCGGCTTCGTCAGATAGTCCATCGCGCCCCGCTGCATGCACAGCGCGGCGCTGGTCGCGTCGTTCACGGCGGTGAGCATCAGGATGGCGAGATCGGGCTCGATCTCGAGGGCCTGCGGCACCAGGTCCACGCCGCTCGTCCCGGGCATGCGGATGTCGCACAGCATCAGCGCCACCCGGTGACGCCGCAGCTGCTGCAGCGCCTCATCCCCGGACGCCGCCGCGTACACCTCGAATCGCTGCTGGGTCAGGAACTTCTTGAGGGCGTTGCGGATGGGCTCCTCGTCGTCCACCACGAGGACGGAGACTTCGTTTGTGCCTAGGCCGGTCACGCGGGGCTCCTTCACAACTGCTCCAATCTAGGGACTGGCGGAGATGAACGTTAGGTCCGACACGGCGGGAATCACGCCGGCGCGGGCCGCCCTCGTGAAGAGCTCCGCTACCGCGCGGCGCCCCTGGGGGCCGAGGTCCATCGAATAATCGTTCACGTACATCCCCACGAACCGATCAGTGCGCGCGGCGTCGAGCCCGCGGCTGTAGGCGGCGGCGTACGCGAGGGCTTCTCCCCGGTGAGCGAGACCGTAGGCGATGCTCGCCTTGAGATCGCGGGCGATCGCGCGCATCAGTTCCTCCCCGAGGTCGCGCCTCACCACGTTGCCGCCGAGGGGGAGCGGCAGGCCCGTTTCCTCGTACCACCACTCTCCCATGTCCACCCAAAGGTGCAGACCTCGATCGCCATGAGTCAGCTGCCCTTCGTGAATGAGGAGGCCGGCCTCCGCCTTCCCGGCCAGCACGTGCTCCTCGATCCGGTCGAAGGGCACCGCCACGTGGCGCGCCCCGGGCTGGTACAGCCGGAGGGCGAGGAACGCCGTCGTCAGCTCGCCCGGCACGGCGACCGTGAGCCCGGCGAGGGCGGCGCGCGGGTCCGCCGGGCGCGGGGCACGCGCCACGACACGCGGGCCGTAGCGATCTCCGACGCTCGCGCCGTGGGCGAGCAGGGCATACCGGTCGGCCAGGTGGGCGTAGGCGTGGAAGGAGACGGCCGTGCACTCGAGCTCCCCTGCGAGCGCCCGGCGATTGAGGGTCTCGATATCGGCGAGCTCATGCACGTAGCGGCGCGCCCCCGTCGCGATGCGCCCGCTGGTCATCGCCCAGAACATGAACGCGTCGTCCGCGTCCGGGCTGTGGGCGAGGCGGATCGCATGAAGCCCCGGCGTGGGGAAGGGGGAAGGGGGCAGGGTCACGAGGACTTGCCGCCCGTGACCCGGAGCGCCTCCGCGTGAAAGGCATCGATCGTGTTCTGGTGCTCGGCGTACTCGGGGCGGCGGCGGGCCCGCTCGGCGGTCTCGTAGCGCAGGAAGCCCGCGTAGGCGCGGCGCGCGCGGGGCGCGTCGCGCGCGAGCTCGTAGGCTCGCGCCCGCAGCATGAAGCCGTAGAGGTGCGTCCGCACCGTGTGGAGGATCGTGTCGGCCTGCGCCAGCGCCCCCGCCCCGTCGCCCCCCGCGAGGTGCAGGACGCCGATATCGTAGCGCGCATCGAGATCGAGTGCCGGCAGCTGGGCGTAGGCGCCGAGGGCCATCGGCAGGAAGAACCGGACGCTGTCCTGAGCACCGCGCTCCGCGAGGCCGACGACGCGGTCGAACAGGCGCCGCGCCTGCTCCTCGGGGGACATCTGTGAGATATCGGGAGCGGGGAGCGGAGAGCGGGGAGCGGTCCCTTCCGGTACACCGTCGGGTCCCGCTCCCCGCTCCCTGCTCTCGCCGACGCCAAGCATCAGCACAGTCACCAAGGCTCCCACCGCGGCTCCGGCGACGGCCCACGGCAAGCCGGCCTGCCAGCCGGCCGACCCCTGGGAAGAGGCGGCCACGGCTGCGCCGCACTTGTGACAGAACCGGGCCGTCCCGGGCAGCGGGGCGCCGCACGCGTGGCACGTCATGGGAGCCGGAATCTAACTGGCACGATTCGTCGGCGTAGCGTAGTGTAAGCTGCGTGAGCCTCGAACCGTCCGCCCCATGACCAGCGCGTTTCCCGGCCAGGAGCGCGCCAAGCACATGGGGGAGCTGAAGCGCGGCGATGACCGCTGGGATGTGTTCGTCGAGACGCAGCTCGACGGCGAGGTGGGGGCCGTGCGCGGGCGCCTGCACTTCGTGAGCGGAGAGCAACACCGCATGACCACCTGGATTTTCCTCGAACTGACAGAGCGGGAGATCCAGGAGCGTTTCGGGGAATTTTCGGCCATCGAGCTGTGGCACTTCCTAGCGGCGCTTCAGGCGTAGTTGGTGTGTGGAAAACGCTGCCTAGAGTGCACAATTGTCGTTGCAGTCCGACAGCCTTTCCACCCATCGCCGTTGCTGCACAGGTCTTTCGCTGCAGGCAGCGCACGGAATGCTTGACACTCCGTAGCGGCTCGCGTACCTTCCCGCATGCCTGACGTCTCCTGACCACAAGCGAGTCCGCGAACAACCCGCCGCTCGAGCGCGAGCACGGGTTGTCGCTGTTTGTGGTACGGAGCGTGCGTGCTGCGGAGCGACCAGAGACCCTCGAGGAGAAAGCGACCCCATGACCGCCACATTGGAGCCAACCACGAGCGCCAAGGCCGCGAAAGCCGGCACCGCGCCGACCCCTGCGGACGTGATCCGCAAAGCGAAGGAGGCCGGGGTGCAGATGGTGGACGTCCGATTCACCGATCTGCCCGGCACCTGGCAGCACTTCTCGCTGCCGCTCAAGGAGCTGACTGAGGCCGTGTTCGCCGAGGGCGTCGGTTTCGACGGCTCGTCGATCCGCGGGTTCCAGGCGATCAACGAGAGCGACATGCTCTTGCTGCCCGATCCCGCGAGCGCGTTCGTGGACCCCTGCCTCCAGGTCCCGACGCTGGCGCTGACGTGCGACGTCGTGGATCCGGTGACGGGGCAGCCGTACAGCCGCGACCCGCGTTACGTGGCCCGCAAGGCGGAGCAGTATCTCATCAAGACGGGGATCGCGACGACGGCCTACTACGGACCCGAGGCGGAGTTCTACATCTTCAACTCGGTGCGCTTCGACCAGAACGCGCACGAGGGCTACTACCACATCGATTCCGAGGAAGGGATCTGGAACTCTGGCTCGAACGGGACGCCGAACCTGGGCCACCGGCCGCGGCACAAGGAGGGGTACTTCCCGGTGCCGCCCGTAGACAAGCTGCAGGACCTGCGCTCCAAGATCGTGCTCGCGATGCTGGCGGCGGGGGTCGACGTCGAGGTGCATCACCACGAGGTGGGCACGGCGGGGCAGACGGAGATCGATATGCGGTTCCAGACGCTCACCCGCATGGCGGATCAGCTGTTGATGTACAAGTACATCGTGAAGAACGTGTGCGCGCAGAACGGCTACACGGCGACCTTCATGCCGAAGCCCCTGTTTGGGGACAACGGCTCGGGGATGCACGTGCACATGAGCCTGTGGCAGGGCGACACGAACCTGTTCTTCGACGCGAACGGGTACGCCCTGATCTCCGACACGGCGCGCTGGTACATCGGCGGGTTGATCAAGCATTCGCCGGCGCTGCTGGCGTTTGCGGCGCCGACGACGAACAGCTACCGGCGGCTGGTGCCGGGCTTCGAGGCGCCCATCAACTTGATCTACTCGCAGCGCAACCGCTCGGCGATCTGCCGCATTCCGGTGTACTCGAAGTCGCCCAAGGCGAAGCGGGTGGAGTATCGGGCGCCCGATCCCGCGTGCAACCCCTACCTCACGTTTGCGGCGTTGCTGCTCGCGGGGCTGGACGGCATCAAGAACAAGATCGAGCCGCCCAAGCCGATGGACGTGGACCTGTACGAGCTCGAGCCGGCGGAGCGCAAGCACGTGAAGAACACGCCGGGCTCGCTCAACGAAACGCTGGCGGCGCTCGAAGCCGATCACGCGTTCCTGCTCGCGGGAGACGTGTTCACGCCGGATGTGATCGAGACCTGGCTCGCCTACAAGCGGGCCAAGGAAGTCGATCCGGTGGCGCTGCGGCCGCATCCGTACGAATTCTTCCTGTATTACGACGTCTGAACGGAGCAGGCGGACAGGCGGTCGGGCGGTTAGGAGCGCCGGTGGTCGGCTGGCTTCTAGCCGCCTAACCGCCTAACCGCCTACCCATATGGCCACTACGGTTTCCAAGTCCGCCGGAGCCACGAAGCGCGACATCCTGGAGCTGTTGAAAAAGCAGGACGTCGCGTTCCTGCGGCTCCAGTTCACCGACATCCTCGGCGTCAACAAGAACGTCGAAGTGCCCCAGAGTCAGTTCGAGAAGGCACTCGAGGGCGACGTCATGTTCGACGGCTCGTCCATCGAAGGGTTCGTGCGCATCGAGGAGTCGGACATGGTGCTGAGGCCCGACCTGGACACCGCCCAGGTCCTGCCGTACGACGATGAGGGGGGGCGCGTCGCCCGGATCATCTGCGATATCTACAACCCCGACGGGTCGTCGTTCGTGGGGTGCACGCGCCAGGCGCTGAAACGCCAGATCGCCCGCGCCCAGGAGCTGGGCTATCAGATGATGGCCGGGGCCGAGGCGGAGTTCTTCATCTTCCAGCTCGACGCCAAGGGTGATCCCACGACCGAGACGCACGACGCCGGCGGCTACTTCGACCTCACCCCCGTGGACCGGGCGGAGGAGATCCGCCGCCTGATCATCAAGGACCTGCTGGCGATGGGGTTTGAGGTGGAGGCCGGGCATCACGAGGTGGCCCCGGGCCAGCACGAGATCGACTTCCGGTACGCCGAGGCGCTGGAGACGGCGGACAATCTCGCCACCTTCCGGTTCATCGTGCGCTACGCGGCCTACCGGCACGGCTTCCTCGCGACCTTCATGCCGAAGCCGATCTTCGGGATCAACGGCTCCGGCATGCACACCCACCAGTCGCTCTTCCGGGACGGCAAGAACGCCTTCCACGATCCCAAGGGGAAGTGGGAGCTCTCGCAGACGGCGCTCCATTACATCGCCGGGCTGCTGCGGCATGCCCGCGGGTTCTGTGCGGTGACGAACCCCCTGGTCAACAGCTACAAGCGGCTCGTCCCGGGTTACGAGGCGCCGACCAACGTGGCGTGGTCGATGCGGAACCGGTCACCCTTGATCCGCATCCCCGACCGGCGCGGGATGCGCACGCGCTGCGAGCTGCGGATGCCCGATCCTTCGGCGAACCCCTACCTCGCGCTGGCCGTGCAGCTCGGGGCGGGACTGAGCGGCATCGAGAGCAAGCTCCTGCCCCCCGACCCGGTCAACAAGAACATCTTCGAAATGAGCTTCCGCGAGCGCCGCAAGTATCGCATCGACGAGCTGCCGCGGGACCTGCACGAGGCGCTCGAGATGCTGGAGAAGGACGCCGTGGTGCGCGATGCCCTCGGGGAGCACATCTACGAGCGGTTCGTCGAGGCGAAGCGTGAGGAGTGGCAGGCGTATATCGGCCGGGTGAGCGAGTGGGAGCTGAAGCGGTATTTGGGGCAATATTGAGGACGTCTAGGAGAGGCGTCGCGAGTGATCGTCGCATAAGAACGTCACGAAAACCGTAATCCCTCACCGATCGGGCGGTGGGTGCGCGTGGAGTCGACCGATCATCTTGCTGATGAGGATCGCCCGGCCTTCCAGTGACCGGATGGTGTCTCGGTACGTCGGGTCGGTCTGCGCCGCGACCCGCAGCTGGCTAATCGTTTCCTGGGCCGATCCCCGGGCGTATAGTAGGAAGCGTCGGAATTCGGGGACGGTGCCGCGGCCGCAGGCTTCGGCTATGTTGGAGCCGATTGAGAGCGCCGCCGCGACGAGCTGATCGCCACGCACCCTGGCACCCGGCCCCCGGAACGTGCGAGCAAGCTTCAGGGCTTCTACAGTTAGCTCTACAGCAAGCTCGTGCACACAAAGCTTCCCGACGAAGGCTCTGAGGACCATACCCGAGAATAGGCGGCTCGGGCCGGGAACCCGGTATCTTATCTACGCCTTCACGTGACGCTTCTCCGCGACGTCTGTGTGCGACGCCTCTTCGTGACGCTGATATTCTTCGCCGGCTGCGACCAAGCCTCCCGCTCCGGCGATACCACGGGCCTCCAGAGCTATGGTCGCTGGGAGTGGCACGGGCGGATCGAGGCGGAGCCCGACTCGTCCCTCACCCTGATGCGGATCCGCATCGACAGGACGCGCGGCGGCGGAGACGTGGCGCTCGTCCGGTACGACTTCGACCCCTCGCCCGGCGCGGGAGACGAGTATGCCCTCACGCTGGGGCTCGACCTCGGAAACGTCCGGGCGCTCCGGCCGGGGGTCCCCTACGAGCTCGGCTCGCCGCCGGCCCGGATTCCCGCCTTCGCGACCGCGACGTGCTTCTGCCGCCCGCTCCGGCCGGATTCGGTGCGCGGCACGTTCACGCTCGTCACGCGCGGGATGCGCCAAATCACTGGCCGCGTCGACGCCGCCCTCTACTTCACCGCGTGGAACGACTCCTCGCTCCACGTGATGTACCCGCTGCACCAGCGCCTTGACGCGGTCAAATAAGGCGGATCGGCGGATCGCCACGTCGGCGGTTGGCTCGATCCTCCTGTTGCTATCCGCCTACCCGCCTCACCGCCTGCGAGCGCAAGCGAGTCCTTCAGGGGCCGCCCAGACGATCGACACGGTGGTCGTGGTCAGCAAGAACGTCTTTCCCGCGGGCGAGGCCGACGCGCCCGGGTTCATCGCCCGGCTGGCGAACGCGCTCCACGTCACCACCCGCCCGTCCGTGATCCACCGGCTGTTACTGGTCAGTCCGGGCGACCCCTACGACTCGGCGCGGGTGGCTGAGAGCGAGCGGGCGTTGCGCGCCATGAACGTGTTCAGCCGCGTGCGTGTGGACAGCACCCGCGTGGACGGCCGGCTCGCGCTGCGGGTCCTGACGACGGATGGCTGGAGCACGAAGCCGCAGCTCGGCTATTCGTCCGCGGGCGGCGACGTCTCCTGGCTCGTGGGGATGGTCGAGGAAAACCTGCTGGGCACCGCGAGCACGCTCCGCGCCGTGTACAACCGCACCCCCGACCGGAGCATTCTCTCGCTCGAGTACCTCAACCAGCACTTCGTCGGGCGGCGGGCCCAGCTGGACCTGGGGTACCAGAACCTGTCGGACGGCCGCAAGGGCCAGTGGCTCTTCGGCGTACCGTTCTACGAGACAGCGGCCCGCACCGCGCTTGCGACGAACGGCGAGGCGGCCTCCGAGCGCATCCTGGTGTTCCGCGACGGCGCGTTGGACACGACCTTCGCCCGTCGCGCGCTGCGCGTCGGCGTCACGGGTGGCTGGGCGGTGCGCGCCACGAGTCGGGGCTACGTGCGCGTCTGGTACGGCGCGCACTGGCGGCGCGAGGACTTCGCGGCGGAGACGGCCAGCGCGATCCCACGCTCGCTGTTCGCGAGCGCGGGTGCGGGCGTGGAGCTCAGTCACGTGCGCTTCCAGGTGCTCGAGCGGTTCAACTCCTACGCCCGGCGCGAGGATGTGGACCTGTCGCAGACCCTGCGCCTCGGCGTCTGGGCCGCCCCGCGCGCCTGGGGGTATCCCGCGGGGCGGGCCGGCGCCGGCCCCGAGGCGCGGGCCCAGCTCAGCGCCCTCTGGCCGCGTGGCTTCGCCCTGCTCCAGGGCCAGGCGAACGGGATCTACACCGGGGCGGGGCTCGACTCGGGTCGGGTCCGCGCCGGCGTGACGGTGGCGAGTCAGAACCTGCCCCGACAGACGCTGATCCTGCACCTCGAGGGCGGGGCGCTCGAGCGGACTCGTCCGGGGAGCGAGTTCGACCTGTGGCTCGACAAGCGAGGTCCCCGCGTGTTCGGCGTGCACGAGTTCACGGGCACCCGCATGGCGTGGCTCGCGCTCGAGGACCGCATCCTCGTCACCGACGAGTTGTGGGGGCTCGTGGGGGTCGGCCTCGCGCCGTTCCTCGACTGGGGGGGCGCCTGGTACGCGGATGAAGGGTCCCGCCTGGGCGGCGACGTGGGAATCGCGCTGCGGCTGGGTCCGACGCGCGCCGTGCGTGGTGACGTGGGCGAAATCGCGCTAGGATACCGCTTCGGTGCGGGCTTCCGGCCAGGGAGCCGCTGGGCGGTCGCGGTACGCAAGGGCGTCGCATTCTGATCGTCTTTTCAAGGAGCGGGCACATGGAAGAGCGGTCGTGGTCGCGCCTGGCGGTGGCGGGCGTCGCGCTCGCCGGCGCAGGGCTGCTAGTCGTCTTCCTCGCGGGCTTCGGCTACCACCACGGCTGGTGGAGCCTGCGGGTCGCGTTCGGCCGGCGCGTCTTGGGCCTGCCGCTGCTCGGCGTGCTGCCGATCGGCACGCTGCTCGCCATGCTCGGCGCGCTGCTGTCGCTCGCGGGGATCGCGCACGCGCTGCGAGCCCACCTTGGGGGAGTCGGTCTCGGCGCGGTCGGTTTGGTCGTGGGCGTCGTGCCGTCCGTCATGGTGCTGCATCAGTACCGACTCGCGCGCACCGTCCCCCCCATCAACGACATCTCGACCGACCTCCAGAACCCGCCCGCGTACGTCGCCGCGGCGACCAACGACTTCTGGAAGGGGAAGGAGATGAGCTACCCGGCGGGCTTCGCCGATTCGGTGCGGCGCGGGTACCCCGACCTCGCCGCGCTGACGCTCCCCATGCCGGCGGCCCGGGCGTTCGGTCTGGCGCACCGCACCGCCACGGGCATGCCGGCGTGGGAAATCACGGCAGTCGATTCGGCCGCCGGGCGGATCGAGGCGACGGCGACCACGCGCTGGTTCGGGTTCAAGGACGACGTCGTGATCCGCGTGATCCCGCGGGGCGCGGACAGCGCGGTCGTGGACATGCGCTCCAAGTCGCGAGTCGGGAAGAGCGACGTGGGGGCGAACGCCGCGCGCATCAAGACGTATCTCGCGGCGCTCGCACGAGCCGCGGGAGGGAGCCCATGAGCGCGGCGCAGGAGATCTTCGACGTCATCCGGCAGGGGGATGCGGCGCGCCTCGGAGCGCTGCTGGCGGCGGAGCCGTCGCTGGCGTGCGTTCGCAACGAGCGCGGCCACTCACCGGTGTTGATCGCCCAATACCATCACCAGCGGGAGTGCGTCGCGCTGTTGCTCGCAGCCGGACCGGAGCTCGATGTGTTCGATGCGGCCTCGGTGGGCGCCACGGCCCGCGTGGCGGAGCTGCTTGACCGCGAGCCGTCGCTCGTGAACGCCTACTCGAGTGACGGCTTCTACCCGCTCGGTCTGGCCGCCTTCTTCGCGCACCCGGAGACCGTGCGGCTGCTGCTCGCGCGCGGTGCCGACGTCGCCCAGGCGGCCAGGAACCCGATGCGGGTGCAGCCGCTGCACGCCGCCGCCGCGGGCCGGAGCTTCGAGGCCGTGAAGGTGCTGGTCGACGCGGGGGCGCCGGTGAACGGGCGGCAGCAGGAGGGCTGGAGCCCGCTGCAGGAGGCGGTGCAGAGCGGCGACGTCGAGATGACGCGCTACCTGCTCGCCCACGGCGCCGATCCGCGGCAGCACAATGACGCGGGCAAGAGCGCGATCGGCCTAGCGGCGGAGCGGGGAAACGCGGAGATTCTGAAACTTCTCAAGGCCCGGGCTCCGTGACGGTGTTCGCCTACCCCGAGGGTCACGTCTTCTATCGGAAGTTGACGCGCAGCTTCCCGCGGATCGTGCGGGCGGAGGGCTGCTACCTCTACGACGATCGGGGCAGGCGCTACCTCGACGCCTGCGGCGGCGCCTTCGTCGTGAACGTCGGCCACGGCGTGGCCGAGATCGCGGACGCGCTGACGCGCCAGGCGCGCCAAGTCGCCTACCTCAGCGGCAGCGCGTTCACGCATGAGCCTGCCGAGCAGCTCGCGGCGGAGCTGGCGGCCACGCTCCCCGGCGATCTCGACAAGCTGTACTTCCTCTCGAGCGGCTCCGAAGCGGTGGAGGCGGCCTTGAAGCTCGCCCGTCAATACTGGGTCGAGTCGGGCCGTCCGGCGAAGCACAAGATCATCGCGCTCGCGCCGAGCTATCACGGCAATACGCTGCTGGCCCTCTCGGCGTCGGCACGCGAGCACTACCGCACGTTGTTCCGCGAGTGGCTCGTGGACGTGCGGCGGATCCCCGCACCCTATCCGTACCGCTGCGCCTGCGGCGGCCGGGAGCCGCTGTGCCCGGCGTGCAGCGGCGCGGCGTTGGAGGCGGCCATCCTGCAGGAGGGGCCCGACTCCGTGGCCGCCTTCATCGCAGAGCCGGTAGGCGGCTCCTCGACCGGCGCGTCGGTGCCGCGGCCGGAATACCTGCGCGCCGTCCGGGCGATCTGCGATCGCCACGACGTCCTCTTCGTGGCCGACGAGATCCTGTGCGGCGCCGGCCGCACCGGCACCTGGTGGGCGCTGGAACGCGCCGGCGTGACCCCGGACATCATGACGCTCGGCAAGGGGATCACGGGCGGGTACGCGCCGCTCTCCGCCGTGGCCGCCCCGGAGCGCCTGCTCGACGTCTTGGCACGGCACTCGGGCGCCCTGCTGCATGCCCAGACGTACGGCCACCACCCGGTTGCCTGCGCCGCCGGGCTCGCGGCCGTGCGCCACCTCAAGGCGCGGCGCCTGGTCGAGCGCTGCGCGCGCATGGGCGACGTGTTGCACCGCCGGCTCGACGGGCTGCGGGCGCTGCCGCATGTCGGCGACGTACGCGGCATCGGGCTCGTCGCGGGAGTGGAATTCGTGGAGGACAAGGAGACCCGGGCGCCGTTCGCGCGCTCGCTCCGCTTCGCCGAAACGTTCACCGAGGCGGCGCAGGAGGCCGGCCTCGTCGTCTGGCCCAACGTGGGGCACGCGGACGGGGAGAACGGCGACCTGGTGATGATCGCGCCCCCGTTCGTCGTCACGGAGGAGCAGATCGACGAGCTCGTCACGCTGTTCCAGGCGGCGCTGGAGCGGACGTTCGCGGGGAGGCCGGCGTGACCGCCGCCCCCACCGCTGCCGCTCAGTTCAAGGTTACCTACACCTCCGCCAACGTCGACTGGGAGCTGTTCCATCGCCTGTTCGACGAAGCCCTGGCGGCGGTGCGGGCGCGGTGCGGGCGTGACCATCCGCTCTACATCGGCGGCGAGCCGGTCGTCGTGGCGGGCGACCCGATCGTGGACGTCGCGCCCGCCGACACGAGCGTGGTGCTGGGACGCTTCGCGCCCGCCGGGGTCGAGCACGTGGACCGCGCCGTCCGCGCCGCGCACGCCGCCCAGCGGGGCTGGGCCCGCCGGCCGTGGCCCGAGCGCGTCGCGACGCTGCGGCGCGCCGCCGCCCTGATTCGCGAGCGCAAGTTCCACCTGGCGGCTCTGATGAGCCTGGAGGTGGGCAAGAGCCGCCTCGAGGCGATGGGCGACGCCGAGGAGTCGGCCGACCTGATCGACTACTACTGCCAGCAGGTGGAGGACGCGAAGGGCTTCGTCCGGCAGATGGCCAAAGTCACGCCGGTCGAGCGCAATAGCGACGTGCTGCGCCCCTACGGGGTGTTCGCCTGCATCGCGCCGTTCAACTTCCCGCTCGCCCTCTCGACGGGCATGTCGTCCGCGGCGATCGTCGCCGGCAACGCCGTGGTCTACAAGCCCGCCCAGGACACGCCCTGGACCGGGCTCGAGCTGCACGAGGTGTACCGCGACGCGGGGCTCCCGCCCGGGGTCTGCAACTACCTGACGGGCCGCGGCGCGGTGATCGGCGACGCGCTGTGGCAACACCCCGGTGTCGACGGCGTGGTCTTCACCGGCTCGCACGCGGTGGGGATGCACATCTACCGCGGCCTGTCGCAGCGCTGGGTGAAACCCTGCCTGCTGGAGATGGGCGGCAAGAATGCCTGCCTCGTGACGGATTCGGCCGACCTCGACGCCGCGGCGGAAGGGGTGATGCGCTCCGCCTTCAGCCTGCAGAACCAGAAGTGCAGCGCCACCTCGCGCGTGTACGTGTACCGCGCCGTCGCCCGGCCTTTCCTCGAGCGGCTGATCGAGCGGACGCGTGCGATGACGACGGGCGACCCGGCCGCGCGCGACGTGTTCTTCGGACCGGTGATCAACGCCGGCGCGGTGCAGAAGTTCGAGCGCGCGGTCGCCCAGGCCCGGCGGGAGGGGACGATCCTGCTCGGTGGGCAGCGGCTCACGGGCGGGGCCTTCGACCGCGGCCATTTCGTCGCGCCCACGATCGCCGTGCTGCCGCTCACGAGCTCGCTTTTTCTGGAGGAGCTGTTCGTGCCGCTGCTCGCCGTGGGCGAGGTGGCTGGGCTGGACGAGGCGATCGCCGAGGCCAACAAGGCGGAATACGGGCTCACGGCGGGGATCTTCTCCAAGAAGCCGGAGGAGATCGAGCGCTTCTTCGACGAGATCGAGGCGGGTGTCTGCTACGTGAATAAGCGCACCGGGGCCACGACCGGCGCGTGGCCCGGCGCGCAGCCGTTCACCGGCTGGAAGGGGTCGGGCTCGACGGGCAAGGGCGGGTGCGGTCCCTACTACGTCGCCCAGTTCATGCGGGAGCAGAGCCGCACGGTGATTGAGGCGTGACCCCGGCCGCGCGCGACTATCCCCGCATCACCGTGCCGCCGCCCGGGCCCAAGGCGCGGGAGATCGTGGGGCGGCACGACCGCTACGCGTCAACCTCGTTGCCCAAGGAATACCCGCTCGTGGTCGCGCGCGGCGAGCGCGCCGTGGTCGAGGACGTGGACGGCAACCGCTACCTCGACTTCATGGCGGGGATCGCGGTCGCCTCGACCGGATATGGTCACCCCAAGGTCGTGAAGGCGATCCAGGACGCCGCTGGGCGCTTTCTGCACATCTGCGGCGCCGACTTCTACTACGAGGGCTACGCGGCGCTCATCGAGCGGCTGGCCAAGCTCGCTCCGGGGGCGAGCAAGAAGCGCGTTTTCCTCTCGAACTCGGGTGCCGAGGCGGTCGAGGGCGCGATCAAGCTGGCGCGCCACTCCACCGGGCGCCCCGCGCTCATCGCCTTCAGCGGTGCCTTCCACGGCCGCACCTACGGCGCCATGACGCTCACCGCCAGCAAGGCGGTGCAACGCGCGGGGTTTGCGCCGTTCGTCCCCGAGGTCTATCACGTGCCGTACGGCTACCGCTACCGCTGCGACTTCTGTCGCGGCGAGCCGGCGTGCACGATGCGGTGCGTCTCGAGCATCGAGGACGATCTCTTCGCGCGCCGGCTCGACCCGAAGAGCGTGGCCGCCGTGTTCGTGGAGCCGGTGCAGGGCGAGGGCGGCTACGTCGTCCCGCCGGCCGGCTATCTCCGGGCCCTGCGGGAGCTGTGCGACCGCTACGGCATCCTGCTGGTGTGCGACGAGGTGCAGAGCGGGATCGGACGCACGGGCAAGCTGTTCGCGTGCGAGCACGAGGGGATCGAGCCCGATATCCTGCTCGCTGCGAAGGGCCTCGGCTCGGGGATGCCGATCGGCGCGATCATCGCCAAGGAGTCGGTGATGAAGTGGGGCCCGGGCGCCCACGGGACGACGTTCGGCGGCAACCCCGTCTGCTGCGCGGCCGCGCTCGCCACGCTCGACATCGTGACGGGGGAGCTGCTCCCGAACGTGCAGCGCATGGGCGAGCGGCTGCTCGCCGGGGTCCGACGGCTCGAGCAGCAGCACGCCGCGATCGGAGAGGTGCGCGGGTTGGGCCTGATGATCGGGATCGAGTTCGTGAAGGATCGGGCCACTCGCGAGCCGGCGCCGGAGCTGGTGCACGACCTCGTGGTGCGGGCCTTCCGCAAGGGGCTGCTGCTGCTCGGCGCCGGGAAGAGCTCGCTGCGCCTCGCGCCGCCGCTCGTGATCGACGAGTACGACGTGGATACGGCGTTGCGGATCATCGACGAGTGCCTGGCGGAACTGGCGGACTAGACCTCAGACGTCAGACCTCAGACGTCAGATGTCGGCTTCGTCACCTTCTGATGTCTGAGGTCTGATGTCTGACGTCTCGAAGCTCATGTCGATGCATGCCGCCATCGCGGCGCACGTCCACGACGGCGACACGGTCGTCATCGAGGGGTTCACGCACCTCATCTGCTTCGCCGCCGGCCACGAGATCATCCGGCAGGGCCGCACGAACCTCACGCTCGCCCGACTCACCCCGGATCTGATCTACGACCAGATGATCGCCGCCGGGTGCGCCCGCAAGCTCGTGTTCTCGTGGGCGGGGAACCCCGGCGTCGGGTCGCTGCACGCCTTCCGGCGGGCGGTGGAAGGGGAGAACGGGCCTCGCCTGGAGCTCGAGGAATACTCCCACTTCGGCATGGTCGCCCGCTTCGCGGCGGGGGCGGCGCGGCTCCCTTTCTGGCCGCTGCGGAACTACATGGGTACCGACCTGCCGCGCGCCAACCCGCGTATCGCCACCGTGACCTGCCCCTACACCGGCGAGGTGCTCGCCACGGTGCCGGCGCTCCATCCCGACGTGACCATCGTGCATGCCCAACGCGCTGACGCCGCGGGGAACACCCAGATGTGGGGGCTGGTGGGCGTCCAAAAGGAAGCGGCGTTCGCCTCGCGGCGCGTGATCGTGGTCGTGGAGGAGCTCGTAGACGAGAGCGTGATCCGGTCCGATCCGAACCGCACCCTCATCCCCGGGATGATCGTCGACGCCGTGGTGCTCGAGCCGTGGGGTGCGCATCCCTCGTACGCGCAGGGCTACTACGATCGCGACAACGACTTCTACGTCGCGTGGGAGCGGATCTCGCGCGATCGCGACGAGTTGCGGCGCTATCTCGACGAGTTCGTGCACGGCGTCAGGGATCGGGCCGCGTACATGGAAAAGCGTCCCGGGCTGGCGACGCGGCTTAAGGCGAAGCAGCGCCACGCGAGCGGGGTGAACTACGGCTTCTAAGGCTGCCCTCCCCTACACGCCCGACGAGATGATGGCCACGGTCGCCGCGCGCGAGCTCGCCGACGGCGAAGTGGTGTTCGTGGGCATCGGACTCCCCAACCTCGCGTGCAACCTCGCCCGCGCGACCCACGCCCCTAACCTCGTCCTCATCTACGAGTCGGGCGCGGTGGGCGCCGTGCCGGAGCGGCTTCCCGTCTCGATCGGCGATCCTGCCCTCGTCACGGGGTCGCTCATGGTGTGCGGGATGGCCGATGTGTTTCAGCTCTTCCTCCAGAATGGCAGGATCGAGGTGGGCTTCCTAGGCGGCGCCCAGGTGGACCGCTACGGCAACATCAACACGACCGTGATCGGGACGTACGAGCGGCCACGCGTGCGGCTGCCGGGATCCGGCGGCGCGGCCGAGATCGCGATCCACGCGCGGCGCACGGTCATCGTCTCCAAGCTCTCGCCGCGCGCTTTTCCCGAGCAGGTGGACTTCGTGACAAGCCCGGGCCACCGCTCGGGCGGTGTGCCTCGCGACGCGCTGCGCATGCCGGGCGCCGGGCCGGTCCGGGTGATCACCGACAAGGCGATCCTCGCCGCCGACCCCGAGGCGGGCGAGCTCATCCTCGCCGCGCTGTACCCCGGGGTGACGGCCGCTGAGGTCAAGGCGAGCGTGGGGTGGCCGCTCGCAGCGGGGCGAGACGTGGGATGCGTCGATCCGCCGGCAGCGCGCGACCTCGAGCTGCTGCGTCGCGTGCTCGATCCCAAGAAGCTGTACCTCAAGGGATGAAGCTCGCGGCCGCCGTGCTGCTCCTCCTCGCGCAGGGGAGGGCGACGGGGACGGACTCGCTCGCCGGGCGAGTGCGGCGGCTGGTCGATTCGTACGTGGCTGCCTATTTCGAGCGCCATCCCGATGAGGCGACACTGGCCGGCGCCGCGGCCGTGCGCCACGACCGCTGGCCGGACAACTCGCCCCAAGGGATCGCGCACTGGTGGCTGCGCGAGAACGCGTGGCTGGCGGAGCTGGAGGTCACCCACGCGGAATCGCTCGTGGGTCGCCCTGAATGGACCGCCGCCGGGATCATGCGGGATGCGCTCGAGGGCTCGGTCGGGACGCGACTCTGCCGGTTCGAGCTCTGGAACGTGAGCCACACGAATGGCGGCTGGGTTCCGACGGTCACGTCGCTCGCGGCGGCACAGCCTGTCGGCACGCCCGCGGCGCGGAGCCAGGCGCTCGCCCGCTGGCGCGCCATCCCCCGCTACATCGCGACCGAGACGGCGAATCAACGCGAGGGGCTCCGGATCGGCTACACGGCGCCCCAAGCGAACGTGCGAATCGTGCTGACGCAGCTCGACACCCTGCTTGCGACGCCGCTCGAGGAGTCGCCGTTGTACGATCCCGCACGGCGCGACTCGACGCCGGCCTTTCGCAGTGCATTGGCGCGGGCGATCGAGCGCGAGATCGTCCCGGCGATGCGCCGCTACCGTGACTTCCTCGCCCACGAGTATCTGCCGCGGGCCCGCGCGACGCTCGGCGTGTCGAGCAACCCCTATGGGGAGGAGTGTTATCGCGCCAGCATCCGGGCCACGACGGGTCTCGAGCTGTCGGCGGATTCGATCCATCGGCTCGGCCTCGCCACCGTGGCGGAGCTCGAAGACGCGATGCGGCGCATCGCGGAGCGCAGTCTCGGGACGTCCGACATCGCCACGTTGCTCCAACGACTTCGCTCCGACCCGGGCGCCACGTTCGGTTCCCGAGAGGAGATGATCGCCGCGGCGACGGCCGCGCTCGAGCGGGCGAGGGGGGCGATGCCGCGTTGGTTCGGGACGCTCCCGCGGGCGCCGGTCGTGGTCCGGCCCTACGCGGCCTATCGCGAGCGGCAGAGCGTCGGCGAGTGGGACCCGCCGGCCGAGGACGGCACTCGCCCCGGCGTCTATCTCCTCAGCACCTACGATCCGGCGCACAAGTCGCGCGCCGATCTCGAGCCGCTCACGTTTCACGAGACGATCCCCGGCCACCACCTCCAGGGGGCGATCGCGCTGGAGCGCGGCGCCGCGCTCCCCGCGATCGCGCGCTACTTCTGGTCGCCCGGGTTCGGCGAAGGGTGGGCCGAGTACGCCGAGCAGCTCGCCGACGAGATGGGGTTGTACTCGTCGGACACGGCGCGGCTCGGCGCCATCGCCGACATCACGCTGTCGGCGGCACTGCTCGTCGTCGACACCGGGATCAACGCCTTCGGCTGGACGCGCGAGCAGGGCATCGCCTACATCCGCGACCACACGCAAGTGCCGCGGCTCCGGGCCGAGGTGCCGGTGGACCGCTATCCGGTGTGGCCGGCGCAGGGGCTGGCGTACGCCCTGGGGCGGCTCGAGATCCGACGGCTGCGGGCCGCGGCTGAAAGCGCGCTGGGCGGGAGGTTCGACATCCGCACGTTCCACGATCGGGTGCTGGAAGACGGCGCGGTGCCCCTCCCCATGCTGCGCGAGAAGATCGAGCGATGGATCGCGGCTGCGCGGTAGCGCTGCTCGTCGCGGCGGCCGTCCCCGCCGCGGCGCAGCGCCAGCCGGTCCTGAAGCAGGTGGACGTGCCCCACGCCTACTACTGGCGTGAGATGTACGTCCCCCAGGTCACGAGCGGGCCCAGCGCCGCCGCCTGGTCGCCGGACGGGCGCGAGCTGATCTACGCCATGCAGGGGTCGCTGTGGCGGCAGCGGCTGGGATCGGGCGTGGCGCAGCAGCTCACCGCGGGGCCCGGGTACGACTACCAGCCCGATTGGTCGCCCGACGGGCGATTCGTCGTCTACGCGTCGTACGTCAAGGACGCCATCGAGCTGCAGCTGCTCGATCTCGCGAGCGGTGCGACGCGGCCGCTCACGGCGAATGGGGCCGTGAACCTCGAGCCGCGCTGGTCCCCGGACGGCACCCGCATCGCGTTCGTCTCCACGAGCTACAACCAGCGCTGGCACATCTTCACGCTCGCGCTGCGCGGGGCCGAGCCCGGCGCGCTGGAGCGGGTCACCGACGACCACGACAGCCGCCTGCCGCGCTACTACTACAGCCGCTGGGACCACTATCTGTCGCCCACGTGGTCGCCCGATGGCGGCGAGATCATCTTCGTGTCCAATCGCGGGCACATCCACGGCACCGGCGGGTTCTGGCGCATGGCGGCGCGCCCGGGAGGCGTGGCCACGGCGCGCGAGCTGCGCTACGAGGAGACGACCTGGAAGGCGCGCCCCGACTGGGGTCCCGACGGCAAACGGGTCGTCTACAGCTCATACCTGGGGCGCCAGTGGAACCAGCTGTGGCTCATGACGAGCGACGGCGGCGACCCCTTTCCGCTCACCTACGGCGACTTCGACGCGACGGCGCCCCGGTGGTCGCATGACGGCGGCCGGATCGCTTACATCTCGAACGAAGGCGGCAACACCTCGCTGTGGGTGATCGAGCTGCCCGGCGGCCGCCGCGAGCAGGTCGCCATCCGTGAGCGCCGCTACCGCGAGCCGATGGCCCGACTCGCCCTGGAGATCGTGGACGAGCGTGGCAGGCCGGCACCCGCGCGCGTGTCCGTCACCGGTCCCGACGGCCGGAGCTGGGCCCCGGACGACGCCTGGCGCCACGCGGACGAGGCGTTCGATCGCTCGGAGCGGGCGTTCGAGTACGGCTACTTCCACGCCGCCGGCCGGGCGGCGCTCACGGTTCCCGCCGGGCGCGTGACGGTCGAGGTGACGCGCGGGCCGGAGTATCGGATCGCGCAGGCGGAGCTGACGCTCTCCCCCGGGGGGTCGAGCGCCCACCGGGTCGCGCTGCAGCGCGTCGCCGACCTCCCGGCGCAGGGCTGGTGGAGCGGCGACGTGCACGTGCACATGAACTACGGCGGCGCCTACCGCAACACGCCCCGGCATCTCGCATTCCAGGCGAGAGCGGAAGATCTGCACGTGGTGGAGGACCTCGTGGTCAACAAGGAGCAGCGCATCCCGGATATCGGCTATTTTCGTACCGATCCGGACCCGGCGTCGGCGCCGGGCTTTCTCCTGATGCACGGCCAGGAGTTTCACACGAGCGTGTGGGGCCACCTGGGGCTGCTCGGCCTGTCGGACCACTATCTGCTCCCCGAGTACGTGGGCTACCCCAACACCGCGGCCGCGAGCCTGTTTCCGACGAACGCGGACGTCGCGGACCTGGCGCACGCCCAGGGTGCGCTCGTCGGCTACGTGCACCCGTTCGACGCGCGGCCCGATCCCGCGGACACGACCGGCCCGTTCACCTACGAGCTGCCGGTCGACGTGGCGCTCGGCAAGGTGGACTACCTGGAGGTGATGGGGTTCAGCGACCATTTGATCACTTCCGAGATCTGGTATCGGTTGCTCAACTGCGGCTTCCGGATTCCCGCGGCTGCGGGCACCGACGCCTTCCCAAACTTCGCGTCGCTGCGGGGGCCGCCCGGGCTCGTGCGTGTGTACGTGAAGACCGGCCCGGCGCTCGCGCATGGGCGCTGGCTCGCGGGGATCAAGGCGGGGCGGACCTTCGTGACCAACGCGCCGCTCGTCGAGTTCACGCTCGCCGGTCGGGAGCCGGGTGGCGAGATCGACCTCCCCGCGTCGGGTGGCCGGCTCGTCGCTCGGGTCGGGCTCCGCTCCAACGTGCCCGTCGATCACCTGGAGATCGTCGGCAACGGGAAGGTCGTGGCGACGATTCCCCTTCCGGGCGACCGCCGCGCAGCCCGTGACACGGTCGGCATTGCCGTGGCGGCGAGCGGCTGGTACGTGCTGCGCGCCTGGAGCGAGCGGGCGCGCACCCCGGTGCTCGATCTCTATCCGTTCGCCTCGACGAGCCCGATCTACGTGCGGGTCGGCGAGCAGCCGGTCCGCTCGCCCGAAGACGCGGCGTTCTTCGTCCGCTGGATCGACCGGCTGCTCGACGCCGCCCGGCGGCATGCCGACTGGAACACGCCGGCCGAGCGGAGCGCGACCCTGCGGCTGTTTGCAGACGCGCGGGCCGTGTTCGTGCGTCTGTCGGGGGAGGCGCCGTGAGGAACTTCGCGAGCGGGGCCGGGCGTTCGTCAACATGAGCATGGCACGACGCATTCTCATCGTCATCGGCCTGTGGGCGCTGCTCCACCTGTACGTGGGGCAGCGCCTGCTCGCGCACGCTCCGCTCGGACCCGTGGAGCGGCTGCTTGGGTGGGCCGCGATCCTGCTGCTCGCGCTCGCCCCCTTCGGCGCGCTCTTCGCCGGTCGGGTCGAGCGGGTGCCCGCGAAGCCCGTGCTCGAGTGGGCGGGTTTCACGGCCATGGGGCTGTCCTCGCTGCTGATCGTGTTTGTGCTCGCGGGCGACGTGTTGCACGTGCGAGCCTGGGTGGGTGCCGGCCTCTTCAGCGCCGGCGTCGTCGGCGGGGCCGTCGCCGTCCTGGTAGCGGGCTCGTGGCGCGCTCGGCGACCGGCGGTGGTGCGCGTGGAGGTGCCGATCCAGAACCTCCCCGCCGACCTGGAGGGATTCCGCATCGTCCAGCTCTCCGACCTGCACGTGGGCCCCACGCTCAAGCGCGATTTCGTGGAGCGCGTCGTGACCGCAACGAACGGCCTCCAGCCCGACCTGATCGCGCTCACCGGCGACGTGGCGGACGGGCTTCCGACCGTGGTCCGCGACGAGGTGGCGCCGCTGGCGCGGCTCGTAGCGCCCTACGGCAAGTTCTTCGTGACCGGGAACCACGAGTACTACTGGGATCCCCAGGGGTGGGTGGGTGAGGTCGAGCGCCTCGGGTTCAGTCCGCTCATCAACGCCCACCGCCTGGTGCGCCGCGGCGGCGGGCGCCTGCTGGTCGCGGGTGTCACGGACCGCTCGGCGAGTCACCGGGTGCGGGGCCACGCGTCCGATCCTGTCGCGGCGCTTGCGGGGGCCCCGGACAGCGACGTGAAGCTCCTGCTCGCGCACCAGCCGAAGAGCGCCTTCGCCGCCCGCGCCGCGGGTTTCGACCTGCAGCTGTCAGGGCACACCCACGGCGGGCAGTACTTCCCGTTCAACCTGCTGGTACGGCTGTTTCAGCCGTTCGTCGCGGGGCTGCACCGGCTCGAGGAGATGTGGCTGTACGTGAGCCGTGGGACGGGATACTGGGGTCCGCCGCTCCGGCTCGGCGCTCCGTCCGAGATCACGCTGATCCAGCTCGTAAAAGCCTAACAAGACGCGAGGCCCGATCCCGGCTGGGGATCGGGCCTCGACACCTGCCCCTGGCGCGGAGCGCGCGCTCAGCTGCGCGTGACCGTGTACTGGCCGCAGGCCGTGAACTGGACGGTGATGTTCATCGTCCGGTCGTTGCGGGTCACGACCGCACTGATGGTCCCGGCGTCAAACTTCGGCGCCACGGTGCAATCCGCGTTGTAGTGGAGCGGCGGGTTCGTCGTCACCGACAGCGAATACGTCCTGTCCCCGCGCGTCCACGTGGAGGTGCCCGTGAT